>Ga0207422_1000252_pt1 | contig 198981 bp, 166 predicted proteins | sample MarCyaLeptolynsp_FD_187757 | JGI IMG/M metagenome (GOLD analysis project Ga0207422, IMG submission 187757) | Marine cyanobacterial communities from Panama - species 1 Leptolyngbya sp. (SPAdes) | ecosystem: Environmental > Aquatic > Marine > Unclassified | place: Panama: Panama City | collected...
CCCTCTCCGCTTTCTGATTTCGTATACGACGAAGCGTCCCTGATCTCGTGCACAAGCCACCGGACCCCTTCAGCCCGTTCCACGGCGGGGCCCCGACAAGGTCTTCCCCCTTGTACTTGTCACGAAGGGCCCGCTTCCAGTACCGGATCGTGTTGGGATGCACAACGAAGCGCGACGCGGTCTCATTCGCCGACCACCCACGGAGCCGCATCAAGTGCAGGATCTCGGCCCGTTGCTTCGGCGCGTAGTACGGCCGCTGCTTGGCACGGCGGCCCTGGCCGAAGGTGGGCCCAATGGTGGCGGTTCCGGATCATTCACAGCCTTGGATGGTGATGGTATATTCTTCGTCACATCGATTGGACCGGATCAATCCGAAGACCTACCCGGTGGCTTCCGGCTCTACGATGCCAGGACTCTGAGCACGCCATCGCAGTGGCGGTTGGATCTCTTCGATAACACCTCTCCATCGGACGTGGGAATCAGTGGTGACCGGATTGCCATCGCCCGACTCGGTACATCGGGCTCCAGCGAACCGTGTGGCTCGGTCGCAATGTACAGGCGTTTCGGTGGGGGCAGTTTCCAACCCGAGACTGTCCTCTATCCAGATTGCGGCCCAAGTGGTGCCGGCATGGGTGAACGCATAGATATCAACGGGGCAACGCTTGCTGTCTTCGGTCGCGCCGACGTCGGCACCAGTTCTCGGTGGCCAGCAACGATGATATTTGAAGATCTGCCCGATCTTGGCTGGACGCAAGATAGTGTGATCAGGCGGCTGCCAGCAGGCATCTTGGTATGGGGCTTTTCGGGCGACAATGGAGCGGCCGTGATCTCCGGCGGCGACATCGTTATGGGCGTGAGGGGCTGGACCGGCCGGTCCTTTCCGTGCACAGATGCGGCGCGTGGCTTGGTGAGCATCTTTTCAGCAAGAGACGGGTGTCGTGCTGACCTCGATCGGGATGGCATGCTCACGCTCTTCGATTTCTTGCGTTTCGTAGACCTGCACGAGGCTCGAGATCCGATCGCCGATTTCGATCGTGATTCTGAGTTCACCCTCATCGATTTCTTCGAGTATCAGAACGCCTTCGACCAGGGCTGCTAGGGCCAGATGTCCATGACTGGAGCTGTTTCATGACAAGGCCGGGTTTCCCAGATGCCTCCGATTTCGCTAGAAGATTGCTTAGCAATTGGGCAGATTCTGGAAGGCAGGTCACACTGGGTGGGGCCGGTCACTAGCATTTACTCGGGGGAAGAGATAGGTGTGTGCTTCCAAGGCGATTCTGACGTGATAGGGGGGCGTCTTGCATCGATCACAAGGGGGCTTGCCGATGTCGCATGGCTTAGTTAGAGTCGTCGTGACTATTGTCACACTGGCGACCGTTGCTTCGGGCTGCCGTGCCCAGACGCTGGTTGGTGGCGTACTCGATGAAGATACCACCTGGACCCAAGCGGCGAGTCCATATCACGTGACATCAACAGTCCTCGTCCGAGATATGGCCACGCTGACGATTGAGCCGGGTGTGCAGGTGCTATTCTTCGATGGCACCGGCATTGAGGTCGGCGAACCCCTGATAGGTGCAATGCCGGCCGCGTTGATCGCCGACGGTACCGTTGATGAACCGATTACGTTCGCCGCGTTGATTTCGGAACCAGCTTCGTGGCTCGGCATCGAGATAAAGGACTCGGCTCTCGACGCGGTCGCAACAACCGGCGGACAGTATGTGCGTGGCTGCCTTCTGCGTCACGTCCACATCACCGATGCGGCATCACCTATCGATGCAATCGATTCTACGCCTTTCATCGAACATGTGACCATTACGGGTGGTGGGCCCGCAATCTCGATCCGAAATCCGAGCGATGATCGACCAGCTTGGATGCTTGATGTGAATATCCAGGATGCGTTCGACGGCATCAAGATCGACAGCACCAATGATGTTCGAGTGATTCGCGGCCGAATTGTCAACAGTCGTCTTGCGATCCAATCTTCCGTGCTCTCCGACGATGATTCCAGGATCGAGATCAGAGATGTTCAGATTCGCGATTCTCAGATCGCAGTAGATATCAGGCGATCGGATCTGACAATCATCCAAGATTGCGTATTCGAAGGCATGCTCAACGGTGCCGTTGATGTGCGTGGTGGCGGTGGTTTGCTCGAGCGATGTGAGTTTCGGAACAACAATCTGGGAGGTACGACAACCCATGGTGGTGGCGCCGGAATCTGGCAGGCCTCGGGATGGCAGATTCAGGATTGCGTGTTCGAGAACAACCACGTGCCTGGCTCCGCGGCCGGCCGTGGGGGTGGGCTCTTTTTTGGTGGAAGAGACATCGAGATCCGGCGATGCGATTTTATTGATAATTCCAGTGAGCGTAGCGGAGGTGGTGCAGAGCTCCGTCTGGGAAGCGACATGCATACCTGCCTCGTCGAGCAGTGTACGTTTGTAGGGAATTCGGCCGTGAGCAGTTCCGGAGGTGGGCTCATTGCTGTGGCTTCATCGAGCGCGCTCGAGACAATTATCATCAGTGATTGCGTGTTCGAAGGCAACTCCGGGGCTCTCAGTGGTGGCCTTACCGTTGGTAGTCGCAACGCACAGGTCATTGATTGTGTGTTTCGGGACAACTCGGCAATTGAGAGTGCGGGTGCCCTGCGCATGCTGGAGCGACCCGATACCGTCCTCATTGCCGGCAATCAGTTCCTCGAGAACAGCACGACGGCCGCGGGCGGAGCCATCGATCTGGGTGCCGTGACATTCGGATTCGGACTGCGTATCGAGGGCAACACGTTCAGCAGGAACCAAGCCGATACCGGAGGTGCGATCGGAAACATCTGGAACGGCAACGTGCGGCTCGTCGGCAACAGTATTGAGGACAATTCGGCCCGATTGGGCGGTGCCATTCACATCCGATCAGGCGGCGAGCTTTCGATGGCCTCCGAGGCAGACGTATTCAATCGCCTGTCGGGTAATAGTGCCGATCTGGGCTCCGCGATTTACAACGGTTCGGCAACCGACATCGACGCGACTGGCGTGTGCTGGGGTACGGATGACCTCGCTGCGATCGCGGGCATGATCTATGACAATGCTGACGATCCGACAAAGGGCGTGGTTGAGTTTGTCCCAATCGCAGCGGATTGTGTCGTGCCATGCCGTGTTGACCTAGACGGCGACGGTGTACTGACTATCTTTGACTTCTTGCAATTCTTCAACCTCTTTGACGACACCGACCCGATCGCAGATCTTGACGGTGATGGGATGTTCACGATCTTTGATTTTCTGGCGTTCCAGAATGAGTTCGACCTAGGGTGCGGGTGAGCATCGCTGTATCTGTCCGATACTCCAGATCGAAGAGCCAGAATAACTCCTCAATGACAATCAACAAGAACTGTGATCTAATATCTTAATCGAGACTAACTACTACTTTCATCTTCATAGAGTGAATCAAGAAATTTTGCGAATGATTCTGAAACATGGTGCATGCCTTGTTCTAATTTATCAGTTTTACCTTCATCCAGATACGAGTAATCTTTGATCCACACCTCACCTTTTCTTGAGCCTCTTACATACAACAATATCTCCGTATCTTCTATACTATCCCCAATGGGAATGCAGTTATCTGGAAGTGCCCCGTCACCGAGGTTTCGAGCCGCCATGATGTCGTAGTTCTGTGCCACGCTCGAAAATTCATCTGGCTCACACATGGCTTCATACAGCAAGTTAACCGGCAACACCTTCTTAGCTGCCGCCGCAGACGGCACGATAAATAGTTTCTCAGAATACTCTTCTTGATTATTATCCATCAAGAACGAGCGGTAATCTGGAGGCAGCTTGCACCCAATCTTTTTTTCAAGCTCTTCGATTGCATGATTAATTTGCACGGGTCACTCCACGCATCTGCCGAGTTCTTCTACTTAACTTCAACCGGCCACCCAAACGCACGTCCCTGATGGCCGACTTGTTTATGCAGAGCCCTTGGCACCACCTGGATCTCACCTGAGACCCAATGGTGATGAAGTGCATGTTTCTTGGGATTGTACGTAAAACCTTTTTTGTTGAGCGCCTTGACGGCATCAGATCGTTCTTTGGCACTGTTGCTAGGATTGACTCGCACAGTTTCAAAAACTGAATCTCTGTCAAACTTAACCAAGCTTCGTCCACCTTTTGGACTCGTGTATCGGTAAGCTTTGAAGCGCCCCAGCGTTACCGTTCCAAGAAATCGTCCGGATCCAAATTTTGTCCGTATCCGATCCGTCCGTTTACCACCTCCAGCAAAGGCATCCAATGGGTTAAATGAATAGGAACCAAATCCAATCTCAAACTCACCGTAGATCCCTTGAAGAGCCGCCAACATGATCCAACTGTCGTCACCACGTGTATGAAAATCATCCGGAAGTGTCCAATCTGAAGCCCATTCTACATCCCAATCCAAGTTACCTGCATAGGCGTTGACAATGCCCTCAAGAGCGCCGGTAACGAAATCGCCGGGCCCCGGCATTCCGATATCAATAAACAACCCAGTTGGATCTAGGTTTTGCGTAGGACTGGCCATCGCATACGCATACACATTCATGCCGTCACCGAAATACTCGAGCACGTCGGACGCAGATGGGCCATCGTAGATCGTGCTTCCGTGGCTATTCAGCAGCCTTCGCGCCCCCTGTCCCGTCGAGTTGGGATCACGCTGAGCAAATCTCCCAATCTCCGGCAGCAACGTGCGATTGCGGTTCTGCCACGCGAGCGTCGCACCATCCCACTGCGGCTCTTGCTGCGTATCTGCGTCCAGACGCTCAGCGAACAGGCCCTGATGCCCGACACGGGACTTGGGCGGCGTGATCGTGGCATGGTCATCCAGCGACATCACCCGCCCATACGGGCCGTAGATCCGTTGACGCACCAGCGTCCCATCTTCGTCGAGCATTGCCACGGCGTTGAAGTTTGCGCCCTGCAAGATTGGCCACTTCTCACCCAGCGCGTCCACCTCGCACACGAACTCGTCGATGTATCCCGGCGTGTACACGTACTCACGCTCGGTCCACTGGGTGTGCGTGGGCGCCTGGTTTTGCTGGTTGCCGTTCGAGCCACCACCGTTGTTGTTGATGATCGGGTCGCGCCACCGCTCCGCAATCCGGCGATCTCCATCGTAGAAGTACGTCTCGGTACGCCACTCGTCGGTCGTGCCGGGATATGGCGCTTGACGGCCAACTAGACGGCCCAGTGCGTCATAGGCGTACACCACCACCACATCAGCGAAAGCTGGACCGGAGCCCGTCATCACGCCGTCGACAAACGTGAAGCCACCGCTGGGAGCCTCAACGACCTGGATCAATCGGTGCCACGCATCGTAGCGGTACCAGTACACGCCGTCGTAGACTAGGTTTCCTGAGCCGTCATATACAAAGCTTGTCGTCGTAGAATCGACCGTAGCCGATTCAACCTCGTTGAAATCGCCAACCGTGTGCGTCACGTCGCGAGCACCAACTCCGGTGATTGACAAGCCAGACAACGATCCATCGCCGGACCAGTTGCCGAGTTCGTCGAGCGTCCAGAGATGTCCAGTCGTGGGAGAGGATACCGCAGGATCACCACTCGGGTATGTAAGCTGTCCAAGATCGGCTGCGACTAGGCGGCGGAGCGCATCGAAGTCGTAGGCCCAACTGTTGGTGTTGGCCTCCGGTGCAGACGTACTCAGGTCGACACGAGTGATCTCCGCACCGGTCCGCTGGCCTAGTTCATCGAGCGTGTGTTGCGAACGGTATAACGTCGCTGGCGTGACGTCGTCGTCACGCCAATGCAGATCCGTTACACGACCGAAACGATCCAGGTGCTCGTAGCCTACATCTGAGGAGTCGTCATTGGTAGACCCCTCAACAGCAATCGCATCGCCAATCGGGTCGTGTACCGATCGCCTGACACGCATGCCGGTGCCCGTATGCACGAACTCCGCAAGCGCTACGGCTGCTCCAGTCGTCTTGTCGTTGATCCTGGTGATCCGCGAGAGGATGTCGTCCGCCGATCCGGAAGAGCCGTAGTCAAAGGCGAGCGTAAGCGGCGGCGGCAGCGGGCCGTCATCGTACCGAACCGGGTAGGTCAGCTCATCGAGACGAACGAATCCGGTATCGCTGGTCGTGGCATGCGTTACATCCCACTCATAGCCAACGTACGGAGTAGACGCGGTCAAGACATGATCACCACGCTGCTGGTACTCCTTGAGTAGACGTCCATCCTCATCGTACTCGAAAGTACTCTCTGAGACGACATACCAATTCTCATCGGTATCGAGGCCATACGCCGTCGCCTCGGTCATCTCACCGGTCGCCTCATCGTACCCATAATCGATCCTCTGGATCCGGTCCGCTGGCACCACGTCACCACCATCGAATGGCGGCAAGTCGATGTCATCATAATCCGCGATGACCTGTTCGATGCGTCCTTGGGCATCGTAGAGATAGAATAGCGAGACACCGCGTGCATCTTGCCGGCTCGCGATCGAACCATCGACATAGTACTGATACGTGTAGCTGGCGACCGCGGGATCTTCATCGCCCGGGAATCGGATCTCGCCGATCCACTGGTTGTTCTGGCTGATTTCTTCCATCTGCGGAGCCAGGAGTGTCCCGGTCCAACGGACGACCTTCGCGTCATAAGCGATTTCGGTAATCTGGTAGCCATCCAGCGGCCCGAGTGCGGTTTCCGATGATGGGCTGCTCGCCACAGCATGCGGCGGTAAGAGCGTGCCTACACGAACCAGCCTGCCAGCCACGTATTCGTAGAAAGTTGTTCGAGCTGGAGTAGTCATCGTCCAATTGGCACCAGAGCTCTGGAGTTCGATGCCCTCCTGGACCAAGTTTACGTTTCCCCATCCGTCATACCGAGAACGAGTCACGGTTCGATCGGGATGGAGCACGTACTCTTGGTTCCCCACCTTGTCGTAGCCATAGGCGGTGACAAGTGCGTCTGCATACTCGGAACCGGCCGAGATCGTGACTGTTGTTCCATCCACCCGGCTCGGAGGTGCGGGAGTAGGTGCACCCCATACTGATGGCGGGGTGGATGCGGTCGCATAGTGATCAGCCGAATGCGATGTGCCTAGTTCGGCAACACAGATCAGCGCTCCATCTTCATACCACTGATGAGTTTGAGTAACCACCGCGTTCGTGGCATCGAGCGTTCCAGTTACGGAATCATCAACTCGGTCATGGGTGGTGATCACGATCGGTTGATCGTCGGCGTTGTATTGTGTCGTTACACGAGATACCTCAAGCGTCCCGGCATAGTGCGATCGAACCACTTCCCGCCCATGAGCGTCATAGAACGTCTCGACAACTCCCCCGCCGGGAGATTCAGTCCACACGGCGTTCCCAAGATGGTCGTAGAACGTGCGCGTCGCCGTGTACGGCATGCCCGAGGCTGCTGTAAGATCGTACTGGCGGACCTCTTGAACTTCTCCGCGAGGGTTGTAGGTCGACTCGGTGAGGCGTCGCAAGCCAGTGACACCATCGAATGTCGAGGCCGAGGTGACATGGGACGGCAACACCAATGGGTCGGAGGGAACAAAATCACCCGGTATGCCCGAACCATCGAGCATCGCGTTGGGGTCCGTTTCTGTACCAACGACCGTTGGCTCGAAGACTGCCTCGAATCTACTCCGCCCCATGGGATCGAGGTAGCTGACCTCGATGGTTTCAAGCGGCGCACCGCCGACACCAAAGGTTGCATGGAGAACCTCTCTCATCCTCCAGTCGTGGCCGATTCGAACTCGATTCGCGTACGGGGTAAGCGTGCTCGCATCCTGGGAATACTTGTCCGGGGGATCCGGATGATCCCGGAATGACCAGATATCGGTGACCAAGCGTGCGTTGCGTACATCTTCGCCGTACGCGCGCAGTTCTACGAGCGCCATATTGTCTTCGGTAAGGGGCGTTGTTGGCGGAGCTCCGAACTGGTAGGACCAATCCGATGTTCCTCGATACCACCGCGTTAGCCTCCCCAGCTCGTCATGCACCTTGCGTGAGATAGTGCCATCGAGTTCTTTTGTCCGATCCACCGTTCCATACTGGTTGTACGCGGTATTGTACTCGAGGCTATTGCCCTGCGCATCAGCCGAAATCGACGCCGGATTCCCTGATGCGTCATACTTGGGTTCGATGGTCACGATGACATCGAGTTCACCTGGCAAATCGGGATCAATTGCGAGCCCATCATCACGAGCGAGTTGCTCGGTCCGAATGAGGCTCCGACCTTGGTATACCTTGCGATCAACACTAGTGAGAGCAGTATGGAAGCTGGGAGTGCCGGAGACATCCGGTACTGCCGGACCATCCACCGGCCCTTCGTAGGTCGTTACCTCTACCTCTTGGTCTGGAAGGGAACGCCGCGCGATGTACTTCTCGGAGTCATTTGGATACTGAACACGCTTCAGCCCCCTGCTGTCGTAGTAGTACGATGTTTGTTTAGTATCAAACAGCGGCAGAAGAACGGGCCGTTGCGCAGTCCATGCCGCTGGCAGGCTCGGGTCGGCAGCCGGAATGGCTGGTGATGCACCAGTGAAGTAGCTTGGATAAGTTTGGATCGGATCGACGTCCTTGAGTTCAATGAGCGGACGCCCCTCGACATCATAGTGTGTCCAATCAACATAGAAGATGTCGCCGGGTGTACCCCCAGGCAGGCCGACATCGGCTACAAGACCGTATCCAAGCGCGGTCCGTCGCCCCGCCGCATCAAATGCCTCAGCCGAAACTGCAAAGAGTGGCGTACCGCTCGGCTCGATCGGAGCGGGCGATTGCGCGCTCGCACGCCATTTGATGGCCTTCGTGAATTCCGAGGACGAACCATCAAACTCTACTTCATGGAATGTTGCGTTCCGGAGTTGCATGTGCGTCGAGGTCAGGATTCCCGAGCTCGTGTCTCCGGGGAGCACGTACCCCCCGGCGTAGGTACCGCTCGAATCGGGCTCGTAGTCGAACGTGACCTCAGCCAGCACAACTTCTGGCCGCGCAGCGTCTCGATAGAACTCCCTCAACCAGTGGATCTCGTTGTCCGCCCTAGCCTCGTCTCCGTTATCTCCCCATTGGACACCGACTCGTCGGGGCTCTGTCGAGCCTTCGAGCTCGCTTCCGCTCGGATATTCGTAGTCGTAGACGGTAACCAGACCCTCTGAGTCCGTGGTTGCAGGGTCTTTAAGCTCAGTTGCCGACCATCCATAGCTCTTGACCATGGATAGGCGGCCATCTTCATCATGCACATAAGCCAAGCGATGGCCGTTGCCGTCAACCAAGTCAATGCCCGATGGTGTGACCGAGTACTCTCGATCCCAGACTCTATATCCCATGGCATTGAGAGCGATGATCTGCCTGCTAACAGGACGTCGACCCGCCCAATCCCCAGTCGCGGGACCGCCAAGAACGGGGAGGTTCGAAAATCCAGAATCCCATACTGCTGGCGCCAAGCCCGTCACAACTGGGAGCAGCGCACTTCTCTGGGTGGGATATGTATCCACCACGATGTACCACAAGGGACGATCCAGTCCATGAGCCGTCTCGCCCAATGCCGCAAGCACCGGCGCTGTCTCAAATTGATCCAAGCGCCCCTCCGTATACAAGCGATGCGGGAAGTGCCACAGCGCGCGATCGGGCTCAAGCGCCTCCCCATCAAACCATGTGCCCCCGAGGCCGGGGTTGGCCACGCGACAGGCCCAGTTAGCTCCATCCAAAATACGCCCGATAGCCGCGGGGTGCTCTGCAGGAAGATGGATGAATCGATAGATTTTGCGTGTCGGCTGCGAGGCTCCCGATGCGGGGCTCGTCGCCACCGCAACATCGCCGGTAAGAAGGGCAAGTTCATCTTCCGGACTACTCAGGTCCAACATATCCACCATCTCGTGAAAATACGAGGAAGACATCGCTGAACTGAGTGGCTCGACATCTGAACCATCGTTGTTGTACAACCAACCGAAGCTGCGCTCATCCCCATCAGGGATCGGCAGTGTGCCAGTCCTTCGTAGTCCTGGGACCAGATATCGAGCATCGCTGGGGTGCATGTCGATTTGGGTTGGATACACGTCATCGTCGCTATACCAGCGTCCGAAATAGTGCGACGCGCTCTGGCGCAAGCTCACGACCGGCACCCCACCGCTTGTCGTAAAGCCGACCGGCTCAGGTGACGGAATTGTCGAGTCATAATCATCGACCGCAACATAGTGAGCGACCTCGCTATGTGTTGCCCAAGGCCACTCCGGATCATCGGCACGGACCATGGCATCACGGATCGATGAGATCGCAGTCGGAGTGAATACCGCCGACAGGACCGCGGCATCACCACTCGGTGAAGCGAGGAAGTACGTACCGCCTCGGTCCTGGTTGTGGACGGCATACCGATAGGCATAAGCATCCGTGCGCACCGGTATTTCTCCGGTACCAGGATCCGCTTCGCCAAGTCGGGTTGAAGTGATGGCGGTTAATAGCCTGGGTGTAGTCGGCCGAATCAGATCTCCTGCAACCGCTCGCGCCACGTCACCAACAAACCCCGCAAGAAAGACTTCGGGGTTTTCTCGGAATAGATCACTGGAATCCGAATACACGTAGTGGACTTCATGGGTCCAATCGTCCCCGCAACCGGCTGAAGGATTGTCAAGATCGGGGTGACGCAGTTGTTGAATAAGATCCAAGCGATCTACGATTGCAGAGAGGTGAGCTTCGCCGTCATAGCTCCCACTCTCAAAGTTATACTGGGGATCCGCCCAGTCATCAGGACCGTCACCGGTGGGTAGTGCAGACGGAACATCCAAAATGCATGTGAAGTCTTCGACTGTTGTATCCGGTGGATGGAACGCACGAAAGTCGAGAGTCAGGCAAGACTCAGGTGTCTTCGCGCCTCGATACACCCTAATCGTACTAATAGCGCTCTGATTGAGGTACGGATATCGAAGGGACTCAATGTCAAGCATCGCCTTCGTGATGTCATAGGCCGCAAACGTCCGGTGGCTGTACACGATGGTCCAAGCCGGATCGGCAGAACCAGCAGGGAACAGCAGCGTTCGCCCAAGTTGACCCTTCTGATGGCACGTCTGGCATAGCACGCGATGATCCGGCGGATCGTTGGTGCTGCTAGCCGTCGCGAGAACGGTAGGAAATGACCCCGGCGGCGTCCCGGTAGCGTCAGGTTGGAAGGTACCTGGAGGATCGGACGGATCGGCGCGTTCTACTTCGCAATCATATTGCCGGAAACCGCAATACTCGTTGATGATCTTGTTGCCATACCGATCCTCGATGCGAACGGTTAGGCCAAGATACGGAATCCCATAACCGTCACCGTCCGATGGGTTCTGTGTACCGTGGCGCTGGTGGGAAAACCGGCTCCCCGCCACCTCGGGGAGCGGCTTGATGTCCTCATAGATTGGCGATATGACATACTTTACCGCACCGTTGTTCAACCAAACCGTGTAGCTCCAAGGGAATTCGGACCAACCTCCGAGCCCGTTGTACATTGTGCTATCCCACACTCCGCCTTCGTATGAAAGCGTTGCACCAAATCGAGCGGGGGCTTCGTACACCGGCATGGCCCCATCGGTCCTCATGTCAAATGGGATCGAATGGTGCGCATCAGGAATGAAGTAGCAACGTCGCTGATAGAACTTCTCATCGCTGTCGTCTTCTATAAGCTCAGTGACTCCTGGCAATCCGGAGTCAATGAGGAGGATCGGATTATGGCCCACCATCCAGCCGGTTCCGTTCCAGTCCCACAGGCGCGTCATCGCCTTGTCGTACATATAGGTGGTCTCATGCTCCAGGCCTCCTCCGGTAAGGGAGGTCGAATCCATGTAGGTCCTCACGTGGCGAAATACCGCACCACCAAATGGGAGTTCTAGGTCAATGTGGCGGAGCGCTGCTCCGCCGGTGGCCGCATCGACGACCCCACCAAGCATGACACGTTCGGCAATAGAGAACATCGATGGAAGACCAGCGTCGGCACCGGCGGGGATCAGGGGTGAGGTGCCCAGTACCGTGTTGCCAGAGAGCGGAGGCAGGGTGGGCGGGCTTGCACCCGCCATCGGATCAAGGTTGGGCTTCGCCCCACGCCAGGGAATTGGATTCGTGCCGTCTGCTCCATCGAAATAATTGTGGAAACAGAGGGACGGGTGCGCCAGACTCGGGAACTCTGTGAGTTGGTCCCAGCCGTAACGAGCGAGCCAGCCCGAAGAGGGGGCTGCAGCCGGATCGTCAACCGGAAACGGGTGCAGATGGAACACATGGCTCGGATCCATAGCGGACTGCAGGATCGCAGGCCAAACGTCCGAGTGATTGAGCGGGACGATCGGCAGGTGGTGAGTCTGTTCCTCTTGGCGATGCAGATCGTGTTCGCCTGGATCCTGTCCCGCTGCAACAGCAGCAAACAAGCTTCCAAGTACAATGCACACAATCCAAGTTCGCAACAGCTGCTGGCTCATTGTGATCCCCTGTCATTTACGGGCTCGTTGCCCGATAATACAGGAAAATCTACCCAGAACCACTAGGATTTACCCCGAGATCAAGCAAGTTTGCGGAATTACGCTCGGAACTGAATTCTGGGCCATTCGACGTGCGTGGATTTGGCAAGAATCCAGCCTCAATTCGGAATCTGGCCAGAACATCGGGTAAACCAGAGTTCACTTGATCTTGTCGGGTGGCGGAATTTGCGCCTCGACCTGAGTTCCAGGGTGAGTCCCAAATGCACGCTTCAAGGTCGGCAAGAATCGGCAACGACCGGCAACCGCCTGGAATATACAAGTGCTTGTACTAGCACCACATATGGCATTTGCAGGGGGTCAATTCCTGTCCGGGGATCCTCCCGTTTCGAAACCCCCTCTCCGCTTACTGAGTGACTCGCTCCACAACCTTATACGTTGCAGTGCGTTGCGAAGCTCTATCCATTGGATCGCTGTTGGCTTATACACGGCAGGACCTGAGTGAGACCAAATCGTCACCTCCCGAAAACTGGTCGATCGAATGCCTGCGGGCCCGCAACAGCACCCTATTGCAATGCGCCGGTGTCGATTACCACGATGTCAGCCAGCCGGCCACTTTCCATCCGACCGAAGCGATCCGCCTTGCCACCGGGGCGGTGGATGGCGAAGAGATGCTCACCGCGCTGATCGGTCACCAGATCGCTCAACGTGCCATCGATCAGCACCTGGGAACGAGGGCGCAGGCCGCGCGCCTCGTAGGCGATGAGCGTCCCGTCGTGATGGGCGATCAGAAGACGCCCGGCGGCAGAGGCTATCCCCGTGATTGGCGCGACCTTGCCAGCATAGATGATCTGCTGGCGGCCGCGCACTCCCCTGACTTCGTAAACACCTCCACCCCGGGCTGCGGCGAACCGGCCGTCTAGAGCGGTCCAAATTGCGCCGCCGGCACCCTCGTGCGCACCTTCACCCTCGACGCGCACATCCGGCAGTTCGCCGGGTTCGGCTCCCGTATCCAGCACAAATCCGCCGACCGAAGCTGGCGAGAGGCCACTGGTCGAGGTCATCATGAGCGACCCATTGGCAGCCAGCGTGATGGACGTGCCCTGGTACAGTCCGCGCTGCCGCCCCAGCACCGTGCCGTCATCCAGCTCGATCACCAGCACGTCGGTCGACTGGTTGCTCCCACCCGAGACCAGAGCGCGGCCGTCGCCGGTAACCGCGAGCCCGTACGGGTCGAAGTCAAGGTCGATCGGCGTGCCCACCAACTCCCGCGTCCCTGGGTCGAGCATGACGAGTTGCCCCGCTTCGCGATCGGTGTTGCTGGCGAAGACTGACCTGCCCGACAAGGACCACGATGCATAGCCAGCTGAATAGATCTCCTATCCTGCCATACAACGTGGAGACGGATTCGATACTAACTTGAGCCAGCACGCTTCCCGTCTGGCCATCATCCAACTTCATGAGAGTATTGACTTGTCCGAATGGATCAGAGATTACGGTGATCCCATCCCGAGTTGGGCGCACCAGCGTCACCCCTTGCTCGATGGCACGCATCCGTGCCATGACAGCGTGTGTTGGAGCAGCCTCGCGCCAGTCGTTTGACGGTGCGAGCAAGACGTCAGCGTCCATCCGGCCGGCTTGGCCAATGAGCTGAGGGAAATCCAGATCGAAGCAGATCGCCGCCGTCGTGGTACCAAGGGGGGTCTCTATAGCGGGCAATCGTCCGTCGCCGATCACATGACCAGCACCGGGTGGTCGGGTCGCCTTGATGAAGTCCATGTCGATCTGACCATCCGGATCGATCAGCAAGTACTTGTTGATCGATGGCAGTTGCTCTATGGGGCGGAACACCATCAGGCCTACCCCAACGAAAATGCCCTCCGAAACGGACAGATCCGAGACAGCCTCGATCCAGGCATCATACTCGGCCATCGTGATGCTCGCGCTCACCTCTGGCCAAAAAACAAACTCGGCTCCACGATCAGCTTGCTGTCGAGTCGCCGCGAGGTGTTCCTGGAGAGACTCGTGAATGCGTTCTTGCGCATTCAATCGGGAGGATTCACTGGCTTGGACGCCACGGGTGTACGCCCACACGTCATTGACGCGATCTTGGCTAAACGTACTGGGTGCCACGATGCATGCGATCTTGGCTCGGGAAGTTGGTAGATCACGGCTCTCAATACGGAGGGAGCCGTAGATCACAACAAGGGCCGTCACGAATCCAACGGTTCCTGCAGCGAGCACAAACCGACGCCGGGACACACGTTCGTTTCCGGCCCAGCTGAGGCTCGCGGCCATCCATGCCACGAGAAAGGTGAGCGATGTCCATCCAAAGAGAGAGACAACCTGAACGATCGCAAGATCATCAATGAACGAGTAGGCGAAGCTGCCCCACGTTCCTCCGGGGCTAAGCCGGGCCGATGCAAACTCGAAAGCCACCAATCCGCAGGGCAGTGCCAGTGTGGTCCAGAATGACTCGCTCCGCGATTCCACCCAGCGATGCAGCACGAAGCACAGAGCTACGCCGGTTGACACGCCGACTTCCATCCCGAGTCTCACAGGAGTCGGCAGCGGAGCCATGCCACGATATGCCCACTCCCACACGAGCACATGTGCAACTATGAACAACGGAATCGCAATGAGGAGCTTCGTGGATGCAAAGAAACGAACGATGCACACCAGTCCCAGAACCAGCATGACTCCAGAAGGCCAGTGACCTTGCCCAAACGCGAGCCACAGGCTGCCACATGACAGCCAAACGGCGGCTGTGAGTATCTGCTTGAGTCTCATGGTGGCATCCTCACTCTGCGGGGGTGGACTAGGAATGCTGCTCGATAAGGCTGAGTGCCTCTGAGCACCAGGCCAACTTCGCTTCGTTCACGAACTTGCCTGAGAGAAGTGCGACGCGCCAATACAACCGTCGCTGAGGCGAGACATCGCGGGACTCGATCTCCCGTTCGTACATCTCATAGAGCGATTTGATCGCACGCAGACTGTGTTCGTATTGCCGGATCTGGGCAATTGATGTTTGTGAACCCGCGATGTTTCCGAAGAACACCTTCAGCAGGAGTTCGTTCCGGACCGTGTCGGGCGCCGCCGGCTCCGCGAGCCACTCAAGGAGTGCGTGTTCACCGTTCGAAGTGATCGAATACAGGATCCGACGCGGTCCTCCCGTGCTCGGTGACTCCTCCGACCGGATGAGTCCCTGATCACGCAAACGGTGAAGCGTCGGATAGATCTGCCCAAGGCTCTCTGCCCAAAACGCGCGAACCTGTTCGTCAAAGTCCTTTTTTAGGTCATAGCCGGTCCTTGGCCCAGCCATGAGCATGCCTAGGACGGCGAACGATGTGCGATGCACCCGGGGCATGGAGAGAGTATAGCTACTAGATCTATATCTTCAAGATGTATTTGCATATCAAAATACCTAACAATATGCTTCTATGCAAATATCGAGTCTCGATGGCGCGGACCAGGCACCCTGACGAGTTATTACCGACAGGCTGCAAGAGGTAAAGGTGCCGCTGAGCGACGGAATCAAGGTCCACGGAGTAGTCGGCGTCTGAGGCGAACTGAGCAGCTTGCCATATGCTGCCGCTAAGGTTGAGCCCTCACACGGCTCAACCTTCGCCTGACGAAGCTGGCTCGCGATTTCCACAGCCGAACGACGCTTCTGGCCACGCTTGGTCCGCCAGAGCACTGTCGCGCACAACGATGCCAGCCGGACTCTGGTGAGGAAAAGAGGTCACTCATTCAAGCAGCCTCTCCTCGCGTTCGCCGGATCGCCTCGGCGATCGGCCCACTCTGAGGCATCCTCAGGAAGCTCACGCCGACCACGTACCCGCCTTCGGCCGCGAGGGCCGCATGCCGGATCTGGCCGAGAAACCACGTCGGTTCTTCGCCAAGCCCAACACCGAGCACGATACCAGACCCCACCTGGTATTCGGACTCGCACCACAACGACAAACCTGCTTCTCCGATGTCACGAACACGTCCCACGGCTGCCGCTCCGAGCTGACCTTCATCATCAAGCGGATGGACTGTCACAGGCATGTCAACCCGGAAGCGTTCGTACTGCCTCGTACCGTTCATGGGTCCTCCCGATGGGCTAGGCCACCTGCCGCTGTAATTTGGTGATCATCCGCGCGATCGGCCCCACTTCGGGAAGAGCGAGCAGATGTGCGCCAACAACATGGCCTAGATCTTGCTCATAGTGCGAACGCACGACCTCGACAAAGAACCACTTTGGCTGCGGCGCGAATTGGGCCTCGAGAACCAGTTGGCGGTTCAGATGCACCATGGCTTCCAGGACTAGGCCCATGCCACGCTGGCTCACGTCTCGTATGTTCCCGGTGATCACCTGCACCACGCTGCCATCGGCATCGATCTCGTGAGCCGTGACCGGGATGTGCAACTCAAAGCGCTCGCGAGCACGCTGATCATTCATTAGAGGCACTCCTCGCCAGCAACATCTTCGTTCCAATCACCTCGCCACAACAACAAATCGATGGTCATCGTAAGACAAGTAAGCCCTCTATCCCCTGTTTAAGGGGTGTGCGCACCGGCAAGCGTCGAAGATGAGCGGTGTCGCGGGGCTGGGACCGGCAATGCAATCGTCACCGCGTCCAGATCTCTCTTAAAATGAGAGTCCGAGTCAACTTATTCACAATTAACTCAGAGTTCGCGTGGGCCCGATGCACTTAGCAACCTCGGATACTCCGTGGCTTCAGTCGGAGACGTGAACGGGGATGGAGTCGATGACATATTGACCAGCGTGCCCTTTCTCCGAGCACCGAGTGGAGATGGAGCAGGCCGGGCCTATGTCCTTTTCGGCCGAGATTCTCTGTCACGACAGTCGTTCCCCACACTACTCTCAGTATCCGACCTTGATGGAATCGATGGGTTCGCTGTGACCAACATGGACACGATCCCAGGCGTGCTGGGCTTCAGCGTCGCCGGAGCCGGTGATATCGACGGCGATAGTCTGGACGATGTTGCCATGAGCGAACTCCTTGGAATTGGAGGCCCTAGCGACCCACTAGCTGCGACCGAAACGCCTCGGGTGTTATCCCCGTCACCCCATCCGAGTTTTCAGGGCGAACTTAGTGGTACGTCACAATGACCTGATTCAAACCATTCTCTATACCGCCCATTCTGGAAACGTCGACGGAAACCGACCCAACAAATCAGAATTCGACGATACCTGAGGTTGTTCTAAGACTTTTGGCCTAGAAGCCAGTGGAGTGAAGGGCCTTCGTGCGCTCAGATAGGCCCATCCGAGGTACTCGCCAGCACGATCCAGGTACTCCGCCCGCGCCGAGTACACCTTCACACAGCTCGACGAGACCCTGACCCTGACCTGCCCCAGTAGTTGTACCGGTGTCTATGTTACACCCGGGTCGTTGCTGTTGGCTCACCCTCCGCTTCGCTCCGGGCGACCCACCAGTGGCATACAACCACAGGATCACTCACGTACACTTTGGAGTATTACCGGGGAATGGTCAGCCAGTGCCGTCCCCACTCCACCAGAGCGCGCACCGGTGGCGCTTCGCGTTGACTTCGTCGAGCGTCGAGGGGGGATGCTTGGTCGACGGCGATTCGCGGCTTGCGACCGTCGGTGATTGATGCCACGGCGACCGCGTTGCGGGCGCTTATCTCAGCGGGCTCACCGCTGGGGTGTGTGTGCTTGACCTTGTCAGTTGATGTTCGATTTCGGCAACGATCGTGATCTCTAGTTCGGACGAGAGGCTTGGCGAACGAACTGGTAGCCTCCCGCGGTAGCGCCCCAGACCTGCTCGCCTCGGGCGTTCCATCCCTGGTCCCAGCTCATCAAAAGGCCGTCGTTGAGCGTGACTCTGCTCGTCGCGTACGAAGCGCCGCGGAGTGAGCTCGAGCACCCCTGGCCGATCGTCGAGCCGGTGAACCCGCCATCGGGGTCGCGTTCCAGCAGGGTCGAGCAGCCCTCGCGGAGCGCGAGATCGTGGGGGGAGATGTTGTCCAGCGGGACCTCGTCGAGCCAGCACGCGACAGCCGCGGCCGGGTCGGGCAGCTCGAACACATCGCTCCAGAGCCGGCCTTGGGCGTCTTGGTAGATTCGGTACACGCGTTGGCGATACGGACGGTCGAGGGCGGAAAAGGCCGCCTGCTCGACGTAGAGCCAGCGGCCGTCCTCACGGTGTCCCCAGATCGGGATCGTGACCAGGCGGATCTCAAAGAAGTTCGCTGGGTCCGATGCCGCCTGGGCCCGGCTGTCGAACACGCCCGCCAGCATCGAGGCCACGGCGTGCACATCCCGGTTGGCGTGTTCGGTCATCGTGCGTGGAGCTGACTGGCATCCGGTAAGCACGACCGTGGCAATGAGCATGGAAAGTAGTCGCGGCATCGGGAACCTCGCGTATGGTTGATGATCCGGAGCTCGAGCGTGATCGTACGCCCGGATCAACTCGGGCCGGGTCATGCTGCTGCGATGACGACGCGGCTCGTGCCGCCCGACACAGAGCCGTTCTTCCCGATACAACCTGTAGATCCGCTTGCGGTTCACCGGCCAGCCCTTCCGGCGAAGTTTGATCCGGATCCGCTGGTAGCTCCACGTCGCATGCACGCCCACGATCTCGCGGATGCGACTGCGCAGCGTGGCCTGGTCGTCTTGACGTTCACGTAGCGATGCGTGGCCCGGGGATGACGAAGCACATCGCACGCCCGGCGTTCGCTCACGCCGTACGCCGGCTGCGTCTTCTTCACCATCTCCCGGCGACGAGCAGCCTTACAGCTTTCCCTTGAGGGCGTCCTGGAGGATGTGCTTGTCCAGGCTTAGGCCAGCGACCAGTTGCTTCAGATCTCGATTCTCTTCTTCAAGGGCCTTCAACCGACGTACCTCGGCCCCGCCCATCCCGGCGAACTTCTTCTTCCTCCGATAGAACGTCTGCTCAGAAACACCCATCTTCCGGCAGATCTCTCGCGCGGACGTACCACCCTCAGCCTGCCTGAGCGCGAACGCGATCTGCTCCTCGGTAAATCTTGACTTCTTCATGCCATCGGCCTCCAAACAGAGGCCGGATTCTTGCTCAACCTCTCACACTACAAGTGGATCAGGAAACGGGTACGAGCGCAGATCTCCATCCGTGACTGCCACGTAGTCACCATATAGACTACATCCAGTGCACCATGTTGGGTGACACATGACAACCAGAATGAGCAAGCTCACAGTCAGTTTCTGTGCCGCGCTACTTCTCCATTAATTATGATTCAAGAATACTCTGTTCTGCCGCGAAACAGATCGTGTGTGCGCAGAGTATTTCTTTTGTTTTCATATAGCGCGATACTACAACGATCTTTAATCCCTCATTCAGGAGAGAAGCGGCAATAAACATGCGCTCCTTGGTATCCAGCGAACGGATACAAGCTGAAACTGTTTCGCCCGCGTATTATCGTTCTCATGTCATCGATTCCGCCCGAGCACACCGGCACGGTAACCCGCCTTCTGGACGCCTCCAGACGCGGCGATGAGGCTGCGATGGACAGCCTTTTCGATCGGGTCTACGAGGAGCTGCAAGTAATCGCACGGCGGCTCACGAAAGAACTGCCTGCCCGTGCGGACCTGGATCCGGCCACCCTAGTCAATGCTGCGTGCGAGCGGTTGTTAGCCAGCCACAAGCTCAATGCCGAGGATCGCCGTCACTTCTTCTTCATCTTCGGGCGGGCGATGCATGACGTGGTTGTTGACGAGGCACGACGCGCCACCGCATTGAAACGAACTCCCCGTCAGGAACAACTGCTGTCCTCAACTCAAGTGGTTCACTTCGACCGCACCACGATGACACTCGCCAAGCTTGCCCAACTCCTCCATGAGTTCCATCAGGTCGATCCGGATGCGGCAGAGGTCGTCCGGTTACGGTACTTCGCGGGCAGGTCTATGCGGCAGGTCGCATCCGATCTGGGGATAACCCTTGCTGCCGTCCGCGCCCACTGGAGCTACGCCAAAGCCTGGCTCGCGGAGCATGTCGGTGGCCCGACCGATCATTAGTACCCTGATTTTGGGGTATCACCCGCGCACAAGTGATCAGATCGTGCGGCGGGATGGGGCGCGGGCCTGAACCCGCAAGGAGATGCGGCTGTCGATGACCAGGCACGAAGACGAACGGGCGATCTTCCTGGCAGCCCTCGCACTACCGAGGGATGATCGGGAGGCCTTCCTCGACGGAGCGTGCGAATCCAGAGAGCTCGGACAGCGGATTAATGCCCTCCTCTCGCGCCACGATGAGGGGACTATCGAGTTCCTCAAAGAGCGCGAGGCTGAGCTGGACGACGAGGCTTTCGAGCCGGAGTTGCCTTTCGATCTTGACGAGTTCAGCGTTACCCGTGAGCTCGGCCGAGGGGGGATGAGCATCGTGTATCTTGCCCAAGACACGATCCTCAACCGCCCAGTTGCCATTAAGACCCTTGCTCCCAGCATGGCCCGATCCGCCAGGCTGCTCGCGGGCTTCCAGCAAGAAGCGGTCCATGTCTCTCGTTTAAAGCATCCGGCGATCGTTCCGGTGTACCGTTTTGGTCGTACGAACGGCCTGCACTTCATCGTGTCTCAGTATGTGGAAGGTGATACGCTTCGCGACCGCTTCGACGACCGTGCGCAAAATACGATCGGGTCTCAGGCACAATCGGAGGACGATCGAACGTGGCGGAGGCAAGTTGCGAGCACGCTTGCAACCGTCGCGGAAGCGCTGGCCGAGGCGCACGGTGCCGGAATCGTCCATCGCGACATAAAGCCGTCGAACATCATGCAAGCGATCGAGGGTTCGGCGAAGCTGCTCGACTTCGGGATCGCGATGCGCACGACCGCCAGCCCCCTTCTGGCCCCACCCCTGGCGGCTGGAAGTGTATCGTATATGAGCCCCGAGCACACGCTGCTCGAGGGAACATCGATCGATGGACGCAGCGACGTCTTCTCGCTCGGCATCGTGCTATACGAAGCGCTGACCATGACGCTGCCGTTCCGGGGCAAGGACCACGAAGCCGTGCTCACCGCCATCCGAGGTGCGAGCCCGGCCGCCGTTCGGCGTCTCGCACCTGGCACACCGCGTGACCTCGAAGTCATCTGCCACAAGGCTCTCGAGAAAGACCCCGACGATCGCTACCAGAGCGCGGCCCACTTCGGAGCTGATCTGCGATGCTGGCTGAACGGAGCCCCCATCCTGGCACGCTCCGAATCACTCGGGGGCAGGACACGGCGATACCTGAGACGGCACCGGACCATCACGGCCGCATCCATCGCGGTCGTGCTCGCAGCCGGAGGTGCAGCATCCCTCGCGACGCACCTCGCCGACACCCGTCCACGCGTGCGGATCATCAACTTGCCAAGCGATGCCACAGTTTATCTCAGTCCGATTGATGTCGAGACCGGAGTCGTTAGCACGGAACGCCGCAGGGTTGACAGCGATTTCCGAGCGAAGCCGGGCTTTTATCGCATCCATGTCAGCGCTGCCAACGGTGAAACCGCCGAGTACACGCTCTACCTTGATCACGGTTCCACTGCCCGGGTTACCGTGTATCCAACACGCGTCGCCGATGTCGAACAAGACATGGTCCGGTTCGACCCGATCGCGCACCCGATCGCCCTCGAGGCTCCGGGAAGCTACCAAAGGGTGCTCCCCGAGCCAATTGCTCCGTTCATGATCGATCGGTACGAGGTCTCGAACGCCGAGTACGAGGCATTCGTGATGGCCGCCGAAACAAACGTGCCCGCCCCCGCGCTTTGGGAAGGTCCGCGGTGCCCCCCAGAAATGCGAGATCTCCCGGTGGTCGGCATCACACTCACCGAGGCCCAAGCCTACGCGGCTTGGGTTGGAAAACGCCTTCCCACCGCCCAAGAGTGGCTCTACGCCGCTCGGGGACCAACTGGTCGTTCGTACCCCGCTGGCGAGCCGGCCGACGGCGAGCCGCAGTTGAACGTCCAGTTCCGTAGCACCCGAGGCCGGGACACAGCTGGTTTTACCCCTATCACATCCCCCGACGCGAGGGCCAAGTACCTGCAGTACGTCGTCCCAACTCGGGGCCCGCTTCGTGACATCAACAGCGATGATCGGACCCCCGAAGGGCTGCTATTCATGTATGGCAACGTGCGGGAATGGACCGAATCGGTCTTCACTACCGAAGGTCAAGAACCAAACTTCGGCGCTCGAATCACGTGCGGCCACGCTTGGGAGATGCCAGCTTTCATCCCGAAGGGCTTGCCGGGTCTTTCCCTTCCCGAGCAGGCCGTATCCGACCGTCTTGTCGGACTCGGGTTCCGTTGTGCGAAGAGTATCGATCCGTAGTTTCCTTAGACATCACGGAGTTGTTCTATGCCAGTCCCTCAAGTGGAAAAAGCAAGCCTGTCGTTCCGTTTGCGCGTCCTTGACCCGGTGGCGATGGCCCAGCATCGTGACTCGGTCATGGGGAGCTTTGATCAGTTCGTCCTCGCGTACGATCCGATCTTGGACAAAGGGCCGCTCTGGCTCAACGTCCCGTTTAAGGCGCACCACGACTGGGCCCTCGCCGAGGCGATGGCGGGAGGGACGTTCGATCCGGACGCGTTTCAGACCGCGTACGCCCTGGCAGCTTCCGAGGTCTTCTTCTTGCACGGGGTTGATACGAGCAATGGCTGGGATACGTCCGCTGGCACGGGCCTGGCCCATCCCGCCGTCGAAGCGTGGGATCCGACCTCCCTCCAAGCCATTCCAAACGGCACGACGGGCGCGATCTACGTCTGGGAACAAGATAGCAATACTGGAGAATGGGTACGTGTGTGCTACGCAGGCTTCGCTCTGATCGACCCGACCGGTGCAGCACCGGTGTCTCCAGATATCATCATCGATGGCATCAAGATTGCCGTCATCGAGGTAACGCTCGCCTATGGCGAAGATGCGACCTTGTAAGGGCGATTGCTAAATGTCACCATGATTAGATCAACATCTCTGTATTGAGCATCCCTACCCGATAACATAGTTCACCGCGCGTGTGCACGTCTAGCTTGTTATAGATGTTCTTTGTGTGGTCGTGCACCGTGTACTTGCTGCACTCGAGCAGATCGGCGATCTGCGGGACGCTCTTTCCCATCAATAGCAACCGAGTGATGCGCAGTTCGGTCATTGTAAACATATCTGTGTTCTCGATACCGTATCGGAAGGCGGCATCAACAACTCCAACCGCTCGAAGCATCACGCATCGCAAATAGGAGATCGCCGATGGCGATAGTGAACTAGTCCCCCCGTCCCATGTGACCGCGAGCACATGGCCAGATACCCCGGCTGATACCACAGCCATCGACATCGATGATCTAAAAGAACCCTCGGCATTCGAGATGAGCTCAAGGAACTTGGTTCTGTCCGCTGAGGGTCCGGCGGGAGCATAGGTAGTCATGCCGGTTGCTTGGATTGCGCCCGTCCCGTGCAAGGGAATGACCGTCGATCGAGCGAATTCAATGCGCTCCGTTCGGTTGTCAAATCTGGAATACGAGGTGCCGGCACACATAGGGCACCAGTCACTGTCACCCCTTAGCGTACCGAGTACGACGATGGTACTCGGAGCAGCCGGCGCCATTTTACTCAGCGTTGACGCGAGCGCGCTTGCTATGCCAATAGTTGGAACCAGAGGGATCTGGGCCATCGACACGCAGACCGCGACAGCCTGCTCGAACGATATCGTGCCATCCGGCCAGACAGCCGGCATGGTCGAGTATGTGGGATCAGTTTGTAACTGCGACGCGCGTGACATACGGAGGCCTCGAACAGGGTGTCTGTTCGGTTGCTCGCCGCAATCGAGCGATCACTGTGCGCGTAGAAATCAGTATTTTTTGAGATCTATCTGTGTTTGTCAAGCAGTTTGCAAGAGCTGTTGATCCGAACAAATTACAAGCGACGGTCTAGCCGAAGCTGAGCCACCGATATAATGTCAAAGGGAAACGCACCTCCAGTGCCATCATCAGTAACACATTATCCCCTAAACAGGGGGTGCGCACAAGAGTGCGCTAATACCTGTCTCATGGTCTAGTCCATGAGCTAGTGATCCATACGAGAGCTCAGATTTCACTTAGGAACCTGAAGAATAGCTGGGTGGCCTATTCCCGAAGTTCACACCAGTAACAATGTAGCTCTTTGCAATCGTACCCGTTTCCTAATCCACTTGTAGGGTGAGAGGTTGAGCGAGAATCCCTCACACTATGGATGGACCAAGAAACGGGTATACCGGGATCCGGAGGATCTTGTCGCGTGGCGGGCAACTGCGCTTCGCCCTGAGTTCCAGGGTGAGTTCCAAATCCGCGTCTCAAGACCAGTAAGAACCAGCAAATAGCGGCAACCTACCCGAACGCATAAATGCCTGTTCTGGCGGCACATATCGCACTTGCTGGGGTTCAAGGCCCATCCGGAGATCCCCCTGTTTCGAATCCCGCCCTCTCCGCTTTCTGATTTCGTATACGACGAAGCGTCCCTGATCTCGTGCACAAGCCACCGGACCCCTTCAGCCCGTTCCACGGCGGGGCCCCGACAAGGTCTTCCCCCTTGTACTTGTCACGAAGGGCCCGCTTCCAGTACCGGATCGTGTTGGGATGCACAACGAAGCGCGACGCGGTCTCATTCGCCGACCACCCACGGAGCCGCATCAAGTGCAGGATCTCGGCCCGTTGCTTCGGCGCGTAGTACGGCCGCTGCTTGGCACGGCGGCCCTGGCGCTGAGAACGGAAGATGGCGAGTTCCCGTTCCAGCAGGACGGAGTCCGAGTACGCATGATCCCGCTGAGCGAGTACCCGGACCATGCCCAACGGATGGCCGAATGCGCGGGCCCGCGCCGCCACGGACGCGTGCGTAAAGAGCACCGCGACCGCATCCACCAGTTCCCAGATGGACCTCTCGTTCTGCTCCGACATGCCGGATCTCCAAGGTCCGGGAGCTTGAGACCGGACTCCTGAAAGATACCGCCCTTGAGAGCCTTAGCGACCAATTTGACGCACCGATCTGCGGCAACCAAGAGGTCCGAGATGGCCGCCGAGAGCCACAACAAACTCCCGACCCACCGCGGTGGCACCTCGGGAACCGGGATACGGCCGGGCTTCGACCCGGCTTCACTCTGAATCGCGACAGCAGACGGTTATGCCCGGTTCAGCCGAGAGCGTCACGAGAGACTGTTTGTCATATGTGGGATCGCCCCCCCGTTCACCACTCGTCGCCCGAACCGTCGTACTGCACCAGCAGCTCGTCGAAGCCGTTGTCACCCGGCCCCCAGACGTACTCGCGCGCCAGGTACGGCGTCGCCGTCCCGCCGCCGACCTGGTTCTGCTCGTTCTGAGACTGCGATCCGGTGTTGCTATTGCCCAGGATCGGGTCGACTACCACTTCCTAGATGCGGCGGATCCCATCGCAGTAAAGACGCTCAGTACGGAAGTCGTCGTCAGGTGGGGTTCTTAACAGAAAATCGGCTGGAGCACCAACAAGGACAGGCTGCCAATGAGAGCGTGTATAAAGCCGTTGTGTTTCCACCATCACTCGTCAAATTCCTGGCTCCAAACCGACGGAGGCGGGGTCCAATCTGGGAACTCTGTCCGTATCCATGCACCCACGGGGTCGGACGCACTTGAACCGGTTGCTGCTTGCCAGTGGCACTCCAGCTGATCACGGTCGTACACATCATTCATGGCACGGATCATCGCGCAACGCAGCAGATCAGTTGTAGAATCTGCGAGTTGCTCGGCCTCAAGACGGCTTGTCATAGAATCTAGTAACGCGACCAGCAGCATCTCGCGCCCAACTCGAGAATATTCCGGATGGTCTAAATAATGCTGCGCAATGATCTCGAGCTGCTCCGCCGTACCAAACACTACGCCTGTCTCTGCTGACACAATCCGCAATCCGAGCTCACGAACAAACAGTTCCTGATACCACTGAAATGGCTTGTCGAAATCACTCATACTTAAGGTTCCGGATGAAGTTTCTGTATCCTCTTTCCGTTCCATTCAACTTTGATCATAGTAGAGGGCAGCTCCTTTCCGGTGCCCGGCATGAATACTCGCGCCATACCCGCCGGAGCTGGAATATGGCCTGTGAAAGGAACGCCAGGCTTGAGGCGGGATGCAAGCAGGTCCGCCACTACGTGTTCTGATACATTAAAAGCTCCTTGAGGTGGACCGGTAGGCGTGCCTTTAGCTTTCATGTACAGGCGATGACTCCTGCCAGGTGCATGTTTCTTGTACTCACTGCTCATGCCTGGCCAGCACTCAAATGGCCCTACATTATGCACCCATAGCCCATCATCGCCGATGAGGTAGCTCGGGTTTGACGTAATGGTCAGGTTGTAAACGGTTGCTCGCTCGCTAAGGAAGCGTACGCTCTCGACAACTGCCGATCCTGATAGGGTTTGCACATGGTCGCCAGCTTTCAACCCATCTCCTGATCCATCCATTGGGTGAAGTAATGCGCAAGAATCCGAGCTTTGTTCGCACTTTCAGTGGAATTCAAGGTTCACCAGGGCCAAGTAGACTCTGTCTTAATAGTGGGAGACTACGCCTCGCTCTGAGTTCCAGGGTGAGTTCCAAGTCCGCGCCACAAGATCGACAAGAATCGGCAAAAACCAGAAATTACCAGACTGCACAAGTGTATGTAACAGCGGCACATACCGCGTTTGTAGGCTCCCAGCACCGTTCTAGAGTCTCCCCTGTCTCGATTCCCCCCTCCTCCGCTTTCACTTAAATGACAGCTTTGTGAGCTTCTGAACACCGCTTCTCCGAGCGAAACACCCCTGAGTGCCAGATGAGTTCCCAAGCGGGCGTTGTCGCGCCTCGGGCCGAGTTTTCATGGAGTCTCCGATGCGTCGACCGCGGTGCCACAGCACCGGCTGGCCACATCTGTCATTGATCGAAAACGATGTCAAGCAGGTAGCGCCGACAGAGCGACCCGGAAGCCATGTTGGCCCTTCTGGTCAAGCCATGGATTTGGACTCACCAGATAGTCTCAGATTCGCATTGGACGCATGGACATTGCTACTGCGGGCGACGGAATCTACAAACTACTCAAGCGGTACGGTGCCACGATCGGGATCAGAGTGGATGAGTTGTGCTTGGCGCGCTCTGCACGTCACCACCGCCTTCGAACACCAAGCTACATTAACTCTGTCCAGATGTGCTCGGCGACATGCTCGGTCAACAAGAACTTGGCGCCGTAAAGCAACTGCTTGGCACAGCGGATGGGTGCACTGCGACTGCGGAACGCTTCGGGCACATCTGGGAAGGTATGCGAGTAGTTGGTCATGGGTATCGCATCACCCACAGGTCAGTACCCACCTCGCGAAAACCAGCGTTCTTGTACATGCTCTGGGCGGCCGACTCTGCTTCCGTGCTCAATACCAACCCCACCGAACCGAGCCTGAGGGCCTCGCCGATCGCATAGTTGACCAGCACGCTTCCCAACCCTCGACGCCTGTATGCCTTGAGCGTTCCCATAGATTGAAGTCTGCAGATCCCGTCGTGCTCGAACATCCCAAGTCGAGCCAGGATACGGCGCTCACCATGATAACTCAGCCGATACCAGCGTACGCCGATCCGATCGGTGACTTCGCGACGAGATTCAATGAACGCTCTCACGTCGTCCCTGTTCGTAAACCACGGCGCTTCGGAGGCTTCTTCGATCCCGAAATCAATGAGGTCTTGGTAGTCTTCCTCTGACTCTAGTTGGTGAACCTCCATGCCGTTAGGCAGTAGGATGCTCCGCGGATTTCTCGCAAACATCCACGCGATCCGGTCAACAAGCAATGGTGGCATGCCACGCTTATCTGTAGATACAAGCTCGTTGATCTCGTCGTACAGTGCTTCAAACTCTGTACGAACAGGAATGTACAGCATGAGATGGTTGTAAGATATTCGATCAAAGTGTTTGTGAAATAATCTCTCCCACTCCGAGAGCGAACGACCCCGACTAGCACGCAGTTCCATCATGTTGGCCTGGTACCACCTTGGATACTGAGGCGACCGGGTCACGACATAGTCGCCGAAGTCTATCGTGGTTCCCGCAGATCTAATGATGTAGCGTTCAGTGTTTTGGGCTCGCTCAAGCATTCAGATCTCACAACTGATTAGCGCTTAGGGTCCACATCTGATACCTCGCCGAATCTGGCTAAGACATGGATGCAGCTAGGCTGGGCTCTGGCACAAATTACAGCTGCTGTCGATTCACGATCTTTGCCCGGGTGCCTATATCAGTGATTATGGTACTCCAGGAGTGTTGCTGCTGGCATCACTGGAGATGGAGGTTCGGGTCGTACTCGTCGGTCGAGTTCGAGCCATTCTCTAGCCTGGGCACTGCCGACTAGGTGATCGTTTCGATCTTGGCCAGGAAGCAGGCCCGATTGCTACCGGTCTCGCTGAAGAACACCGTGGCGCGGTCCATCGCGGTTTCAGATAGGACCGACTCGTCTCGATGGCGCAGCTCCTGCTATTGATCATCAGACGGTGGACCAGCGTCGCAGCCCCGATGGTCTTCGTACGTGTCGTGTACTCGAACGATTCACTCAGTTCGTCGTCCCCGGTGTTCCCTATGGGCAGCCCGCAGCGAGCTCGTTCTGGAACGCGAGCAAGTCGAACACGGTCAGGCTTCCGTTGCCATCGAATTCGGCCGTGAGGTTACCGGCGTTGCACAGGTCCTGATAGAGGCCAGGAACTCATGAATCGCAAGACTGCCGTTACCATCCAGATAGTCCCGGCACACAAGGTTGAGCGACGAACGAAGACAACGCAGCTCGAGCCAGCAGGTCAACTCGTAAGGGGCGATGATCCAAACCGACCTCACCAACGCTCGGACCGCATGGATCTACGGGGCTGGCGGAGATGCAACCGAGCACGGACAGCGCGACGGCTTAGATCTTCTGGCCGAGTTTGATATGATGGGCAGGTGCTCGGCTTCTACAAAATTGCGGCACACCCGCGACACATGGGCCTCGATGGGCGGCGCCAGCATCAAGGCCGTGCAGACGCTCATGCGTCACACGACCATCACGCTGACCATGGACACGTACGGCCATCTGCTCCCCCACGAGGCCGCCGCGACGGTGCAACGAATGCCCGAGGTCGCCCGCGTGTCCCTGCGGCTTACGAGTACGGACGACGACCCGATCGACCAAAGACGCCCTGCAGTAGACACGCAATTGGGCGCGCAAGGGTGCGCTACCGTACAGTCCGAAAGGGGGTTGCAGCCCCCTAGACCCCACGGGCCTGTGGCGGAATTGGCAGACGCGGCGGACTTAAAATCCGCTTCCCCGGAAGGGGGGTGAGGGTTCGAGTCCCTCCGGGCCCACTGCCTTGCAGCAGCTGCTCGTCGCACAAACGACAGGGTCGCCTACGCGATCTCGGCCGTCGCCGGAAGCCTTGCTCGCAGCGCCCTATCGTGCGGCTGTTGACCCGTCCAGGCCGCGCTCGCGGTCGTTGCTTGCAGGGGGCCGCCGGCTATGAACAATCTCAAAGGCCATCTGGTGCTCGTTGTCGTCGCCGCGCTCGGTGTGTCGCTGATCCTTGTTGCGATCCTGTTGCCGAGCAAGCCGCCACTGCCCGAGGACGAGCCGGGGCAAGGCGAGACCGCAACCACCCCTGGCGACAGCACGGGGAGTGCCGGGGGTTCTGAGGACGATTCTTCACGAACGGTCGATCCCATTGAGCCCATGGACGAGCCGGCACACGTGCGGCTGCTGCGAGCCGCGTCTGCGGGCGACGTCGCGACGATGCAGAGCCTGATCGACATGGGCGTCAGTCCAGACACCGCTGCAAGCACGGCGGACGTGCAGGCGGTCACCTCGCCGCCCCTGGAAGCCGGCGCCACCGCCCTGATGCTGGCCGCCCGCGACAGCGACGCGGCGACCGTGAACGCCCTCTTGGAAGCAGGGGCCGACCCGAACGCGCAAGCGGACTCTGGAATGAACGCTCTGATGCAGGCCGCCCAGCGTGGGCAGACCGACATCGTGGTGTCGCTGCTGGGGGCTGGTGCCGACCCGACGCTCGAGACCGCCGAGGGCCGCACGGCCCTGATTCTGGCCGCCCGCACGGGCGCGCACCACTCCGTGGACCTGCTGCTGGAAGCCGGCGCGGCCCCCGATGAAACGGATGCCCAGGGCGTGACCGCGCTCATGCACGCGGCCGCCGGTCAGCATATGGAAGCCGTGATCGTGCTGCTGGGCGGTGGTGCCCGAGTCGATCTGGCCGACAGCAGCGGGCGTGGCGCCCTCGATCGGGCGGGTGATAGCGGGCCGATCGCTGACGTTCTGCGCGAGGCTGCCGGCGGCTGAGACGCCCGCTGGAGCCGAACAACATCTGCTGCCGATAGTGAGCAACCGACCAGAGGGTGGGCATGTCTGACGTACGTGGTGTGAATAGCTCGAATCTGCTCTCCGCCCTCCAGGGTGGCGGGCGATCGATCCGGATCACTCCCACTCAACCAAACACAATCCAGACGAACGAGCCGACCGACGCAATCAGCTTCTCAAAGGCCGCCGAGCGGATCCGCTCTACCCAGCCGGAGCCCGCGACGTATGGCGTCAGCGGCCTGCAGGCCACGACCACCGCCGCCGCAAAGCAAGCGATCGGGCAGATGGTGGCCGCCCGCGTCAACACGCCAATGGACTACACCTCGGGACAGGCTCCGGCTCGAAACGGATCGTTGCCGTTCTATTCGAACCCGAGTCTGGCAAATAGTGCGGCAACAAGCACGAACGCCGCGCGCCTGGGTGTCGGGCTGGACACGTCGGGCTAACGGCCTTTTTCATCGGCGCTCGACGGAACGGCCGAAGTCTCCGGCATGAGTACGTCACAAGCCGTCGCCGAGAACGCGTACCCGGCCCGAGTCCATCCGTTGCACGACGCGGTGGACCACTGGCGCGCCGAGCGAAATTACTGGCTCGGACGGCTTGAGGCGTACTACCGAGAAGCGTTCGGCATCGGGCTCGACCGGCTGCAGACCGACGATGCTACCACGCCGGGCGCGCGAGTGAGCGTCATCCAGGACATCGCCAAGAGCAATCCCGATGCGTTCTTTGCAACGGGTGCACGTGGCATCCTCTTCTACCTCCAGGAGTTGCGCGACCACGGCGTCGACCCGGCCTCGCTTGGAAGCGTGCTGGAATTTGGGCTCGGGTTTGGCCGCCTGCTGAGGCATTGGCTGCCGATCGGCCCTGAGCTCTTCGGCTGTGATGTAACACCAGAGGCTGCCGAATATTGTTCTGAGTTGTTCGGTGATCGCGCTCAAATCTATCGCAATACGGAAGAGCCGCCGCTCGAGTACGGTGACGCCCAGTTCGATCACATCTTCGCCAATTCGGTCTTCACCCACATCCGCGGAGAATCGGCCGTCCACTGGGCCGAGGAGATGGCCCGGATCATCCGTCCCGGCGGTGTGGCAATCTTCAGTGCCCTCGACGACAACGTGCACCTGAACAACCTGAGCGAGCGCGAGTTCGACCGCATCCTGATCGAGCACGAAGGCGTGCGCGAATGGGGCCGCACCGGCGTGCGGGAGAACTACCGCTACGCGACCGACAAGGCCGAGCAACGCCTGTGGTCGCCATGGTTCGAGTTGCTAGAGATCCGCCGCCACTTCAAGGATCAGCGGCACGTGATCCTCCGGCGAAAGCCCTAGCCGCGCAACCTGATGCACACCCCCATCGCCGTCGCGCCGGCGAGGTTGCTCACCAAGTCCCAGCCCGTGTTGATGTAGCCGCCCACGTTGGTCTCGGGCATGGTAAGCACGGCCACGAACTCGACGACCTCGTTGAGCGCCCCCAAGCCAATGCCCATGAGCACACACGCGATAGCGATCCCGGTGGTAGGTTTCGTTGAAGCCCCGCCCCGCTCGAGCGCACTCCGTAAGCACTCCCAGCACACCAGCGTGGCGACCGCAAACCCGAAGGCATGCGTTGCCTGGTCATACTTCGGCAGCCACGAAGCGGGGCGATAGTTGTAGAGCACCGCATCGCCGACCGGCACGTTTCCCCCCGCCAAGTGCATCACGGCCCACGCCAGCAACCCCACGATGGCGCCCGTCGAGAACCGCACCCGCCGATCGATCGCCACCACCGCAACGGCCAGCACGACCATGACCACGCCGTAGAAGATGAATTCGCTGTTGCCGTTGGTAAGAGCGTAGACGGAGAAGCCGATCAGCGCGACTACGAAGAGGATTGTGGCGGTGAGGCGGGTGGGGTCTTTGAGGAATGCAGCACGCACATCAGGCATGAGCACGGTATCGGCTATTGGCGCATTTAAGATTGACTCCAGGAATCACGTGTGGACGTATCTCAGTGACGAGTTTCCCCTGAATAGTGGAGCAGTTGGCCACAACGAGGCCGACACGGCATCACGACTGCGCCGCGATCCCACGAAGCCAGAGCAAGCCGGTTGCGATCACGGCATATAAGCCGCTTGCGAAGATCAGGTACACGATGAATCTGGGGTGTTGCCTGGGCCAGCACTTGACAAACAGCATAGGAAACAGCCGGACAACCAGGACGTAAGCGATCCCAATGCTGGCCAGAACACCGGCATACCACCACCACATGAGATTGCGCACAAACAATCTATCGCTCAGAGGCCCAGAGAGGGCGCAAAGGCCCGCCATTACCACCAACACCATCGAGAAAGTCACTGCCGCTGCAATGGAGAGCCGCGTGCGTCCAGTTGTATCTAGTGCTTCACCAAGTGAATACTCGAAGCCACACTCCGGACAAACGACATGAAATTCAGCGTCTGGAAGTGCGGCGTCGTACGGCATTTAGGGCATTGAGTCACGGCTCCGGCATAGTAGTGCTGGCATCATTCGTCTGTTGCAGTCCACGCCTCCCACCCAAACCCCGCCGGTATCCGATCCCCCCGCCCATGCAACCAAGCCACCATCCACTCGAACGCATCCACCAACCTCGGCCCCGGCCGATTGAAGTACTGGTTGCCATCGACGAGCGCGACTTTGCCGTTCAGGACTGCCGGGAGTGAGCGGAACCAATCCTGCCTCGCAATCTCGGTCGTCGCGTGGCGGGTCTGCTCCAGGTTCAAGCCACACGGAGCAATGACAAGGGCCTCGGGTTTGGTTGCAGCGAAGATCTCGTGAGGAACCGAGATGGACTTGCCAGCGACACGCTCGCTGTGCATGGCGCCCGCGGCAGCGCCGGAGCCCTCCTTGGCAACAGTCTCGTTGAGGGGGTGCCGCCCGCCAGCACGTTCGATGAGTTGCACCGTCCAGTGTCCGGCGATGAACAGCGGGTCGGTCCACTCCAAGAACCCAACGATCGGCGCGTACGCGAAGCTCGGCACGATCTCAGCAGCCGCATAGAAGCGTTCCCGCAAGCCCGCAACCGTGCGCACGGCCTCATCCTCGTTGCCGACGGCCGCGCCGATGACCAAGCAGTCGTCGTACACCTGCTCGAGCGTGTGCGGATCGAGGCTGATAACGGTCGGCTCGGTCCCTGTCTTCTCGCCGATACGCCTAGCCGCGGCCTGCACTTCCGGTAAGGCGATGCTGCACACTTCGCACAGGTTTTGCGTGAGGATGATGTCGGGCCGCAGCGACTCGAGCATCTCTGTGTCCAGCGAATACAACGAGGGGGGGGCTTCGATCACGCTCCCCTGTGAGGGAGAACTCGCAAGCACCTCGCGGACCTGCCGATCGATGTCGGCCGCCGCCCCAACGGAACCTGGACCGCCGGTGTAGGTGGTCCGGGCGGCGGTCAGCACGGGTAGATTTGCGAGGCCTTGAGGGTAATCGCACTCATGGCTCCGGCCGACCAGCAGGTCGCTGCCGCCTACAAGGCACAGGATCTCGGTGGCCGAGGGCAGAAGGCTGACGATTCGCGGGGCCTTGGGCATGGCGAGGATGCACCTCTTCGGTGTACGGCTGGGCCCGATCGGGCCGATGTGGTCGGTGGCTGGCTGGGGCCGACAGGGCGGTGCGACACGGGGCTTGGAGTAGCTTCCAGGGCGCGAGACTCATAGAACCCTAGCCCTCGACAGCCTTTGGCTTGCGGACGGGCCGATGACCGGCAGGAGAGCGACGATGCGGCAGCGGATGAACATGGACGCGGACTGGAAAAAGCTAACAGTGCTACCGATGGCTGCGGGGCTGGCGCTCGGACTCGCTGCCGGCACCAGCATGGGCCAGAACCAGCCCCCACCCCAATCAGAAGAGCAACCCGCCGACTTCGAGCTGCCCGACGGAAGCTCGCCGGCATTGATCCCGCAACCCGGACAAGAGCAACCGGCAGACCAGGATCAGCAGGACCAGACGCCGATCATCATCGGGCCGTTCGCCGAGCCTGTGGAACTGCGGACACTCTTGGACATCGCGGTCGCCCGGCTTGGTGTTCAGCTCGCGGTCGACACGAGCCTGACGGGCAGCGTGATGATCACCCAGGAGCTGCGCATCCCGCCCGACCAGTACCTGCTGCTGCTGAATTCGTTCCTGGAACAGAACGGCTTTGCGATCGTCCCTGGAGCGATCGACGGATTCTTTCAAGTTGTGCCGCGCGAGGGCGTGCGGTCGAGCGTGGAAAGCCCACTGCCTACTACGCTGGTCATCCGCACCCCAAACACCAAACCCAGCGTGCTGCAGGCCGCAATCACGAGCCAAGTCACATCGAGCGGTCGCATCGCGGCGCTCGACGAACTCGGCGTCCTCATTGTGACCGCCGCGCCAGGCCAAGCCATGGAAGTCAAGCGGCTGGTGGACCGGATCCTGGCTGAGCGAGATGAGCAGAAGTTTATCCCGTTCGACCTGACACACGTTTCGGCCGTCGCGGCGCGAAGCCAGGTGCTGCTGTTGGCAGGCGTGCTCGAAAACACCACACAGGTCTCGCCCCCCGTCCGCGTACAGCAAGGCAGCGGCGCGCAGGGTGCAACATCGCTTACCAGTGCGCTGAGCAATCTGGGCGAACGTCTTATTGTCGCACCGTCGGGCAACCGGCTGCTGTTCCGTGGCACGGCCGATGAGGCCGATCGAGTCGCCGAACTGATCGGCATGGTGGACATCGCCGACAACCTGATCCCCAAGCGATACAGCACTGGGTCATCGACGGCCAACGTTGCGGCGCTGGCAGAGCAGCGCGGGCTCGGAACAATCATTCAGTTCTCGACCATGGACCAACAGGGCGGGCTGGGCTCTTTTGGTGCCCAGCAGGCCCGCGGGCTCCAGCCGGGCCAGAACCCGTTCGGCCAGCAACAGGCTCCCCAGGGAGGATCGGCCATCGTGGTGGACGAGGTCCGCCAGAGCATCGTGTTCTATGGCACGGCTGAGCAGCACGAGGGCTTCGCCGCCCTTGTGGCCGAGTACGACCCGGGCGATGAGCAGGTGGTCATCCGCAATTACGAACTCGAGTGGGCGAAGGCCGAGGATGTCGCAACGCTCCTGACCGAATTGATCGATGGCACCGCGACGGCAACGGGTGACCTGCTGCCTGGACCCGGACAGACCGGCCGGCAAGCAGACCAGCAACCCAGGACGCCCGACCAGCAACCCCTGACGGACGGTTCCATCGGCGACATCCAGAGCCCCGATGCGTTTGTAACCTTCGACCAGTCAACCAACCAGGTCATGGTGCGGGCGCCGATGAATATGCAACCCGAGTTCCGCAGGCTCATCCAGTCGATCGACAAACGCAAGCCACAGGTGTTCATCGAGGCCAAGATCCTGGCAGTCACCTGGACCGACGACATGCGGCTGGCGTTCGAAAGCCAGATCATCAACGCCGGGGGGCGCGAAGGCCTATTCCAGACCAACTTCGGGCTCACCACCGCCAGCAACGATGCGACCGATCCAAACATCGTCGACGACAGCCTGCTCGGTTTTACCTCGGCAGTCATTCGAAGCAACTACGTGCCGTTCATCATCAACGCATTCCAGCGGAATGTAAACGGGCGCATCCTGGCGTCGCCGCAGCTCTTGGTAGATAACAATACTGAAGCCAGCATCGTGAGTGTCGAGGCTCAGCCGTTCCAAACCACGAGCCAGGATGGCACGTCCACCCAGACCGGGTTTGGTGGATTCGAAGAAGCCGGCCCGCAGTTCACGGTGACCCCTCGGATCAATCCGGGCGGCTTCGTCACCCTGACCTACGACCTCACGCTCTCGAATTTTGTGGGCTCGGGATCCGACGGCGTCCCCCCACCCCGGCAAGAACGGACCGTGACGTCCGAGGAAGTCACGATCCCAAGCGACTCCACCATCATTGTGGGTGGAATCACGCTCGAAAACGATTCGGACACCAAGATCAGCGTCCCGCTGCTAGGCAAGATTCCGATCATTGGATACCTCTTCAGTGACACCAACTGGAACAACTCAAAAACCACGCTCTACGTGTTCATCACGCCGAAGATCTTGTATGAACCAACCAACTATGACTATGAGTTGATCACCGAAGGCCCGCGGCGAATCGCCGAACTCGATGATGATCTGCCACCGCTGGAGACCTACATGGTCCGGGTCATGGTGCCGCGCGATTTCACACCCGGCACGCCCGAGTCCGAAGAGCCGCTCGATGACTTCGGCATCGAGATCATCGAGCCCGGCTCGTAGGCATCGGATGAGCACGGGGAGCCGACCATGAGCAAGCTAACCCTCCGGGGTAAGAACAAACCGGATGATGTGGCTGAGAGCCGAGCATCGGGCGATGCGCTGCCGGGCGTCGCGCGGGCCCTGCGAGTGCCGCGCCTCACGGCCGACGCGCTGCTGGCCTTCCGGGAGATGCCGGGATCGGACTCCGAACCCTGGGACATGCTCATCAGCGCGATGGCCACCGACGAGCAGAGTTCGCTCAAGCTGCTGGCGGAACGGACGGGGCTGCCCTTCGTGGCCGAGCCGCGCCTCAGCGAGAGCGCTCTGCGGTTCTACGAACTAGTTCCCCCGAACGTGGCCCGCGAACGCCATGTCGGCGCGGTCGAGAGCGATGGCCGCTGCATGACCGTCGCCACGGCCCAGCCGATGCAGCCCGACTTCTTTGCCCAGCTCGAAGAACACCTGGGCATGCCCATCCGCCTCGTGCTCACGCCCCGTGGAATGGTGCAGAGCCTGGTCAACCGCGGCTACGAGAAGCGGCAGGACCTGGTCACCGAGATCATCGAGGAGATGCCCCTCGACGAGCGAGCCATTGCGAGCGCAGCCGGCTCCATCGGCGCGGGCAACGACCTGCTCGCCCTCGCCCGCCAGGGCCCGGTCATCCGACTCGTCAACATGATCCTGTTCGAGGCGCTCCGCCGGCGAGCCAGCGACGTGCATGTGCACCCAGAAGAAACACGCCTGAACATCCGCTTGCGTGTCGACGGCATGCTTGTGGACGCCTTCAGCCCACCGCTCTCGCTCGCGGCCGCCATCAGCAGCCGTCTGAAGGTCATGACCGAGTTGGACATCGCCAACCGCCACAGCCCCCAGGACGGCCAGACCACCGTGCGCGTCGGCGCGCACAAGGTCGACATCCGGCTCAGCGTCATCCCGACCGTGCATGGCGAGCGGTTGGTCATGCGTTTGCTCGACCAAGGCCAGAATAAGCTGAGCCTCGACACGCTGGGCATGACCCAGGAGATGCAGCAGGAACTCAAGGACACCGTCGACCGGCCCAACGGCATGCTGCTCGTCACCGGGCCGACCGGCTCGGGCAAGACCACGACGCTCTACTCCGCCCTAGGCATGGTCGATCGCTCATCACGCAACGTGATGACCATCGAGGATCCGGTCGAGTACCGCCTCGAGGGCATCAGCCAAATGCAGGTGAACGTGAAGCGTGGCGTGACCTTCGCGGCCGGCCTGAGAAGCCTGCTGCGTCAGGACCCGGACGTGATCCTCGTCGGCGAAGTACGTGACCACGAGACCGCTCAGCTTGCCGTCCAGGCCTCGCTCACGGGCCACCTCGTGCTCGCAACGCTTCACACCAACGACGCCCCCAGCGCAATCCCGCGTTTGCTGGACATCGGCATCGAGCCGTTCCTCGTCACCAGCTCTCTGTTGGGCGTGATGGCCCAACGCCTGGTGCGCCGACTCGCAACGGCCGAAGAACAGAAGGAAGCTGGTGAGCGATACCGGGGACGCATGGGCGTGTACGAGCTCATGCGCATGAACGACGAGCTTCGCACCCTGACCGCCCAACGCGCCGATGGTGTGCTGCTCATGGAGGCCGCCAAACGTGCGGGCTTCAAGCCCATGATCGAGGACGCCAAGATGAAGGCCGCCAAGGGCATGACCGACGAGGCCGAGATCAAGCGCGTGCTCGCATAAGGGAGCATTGTAATGGCCGAAGCGAAGCCAGCGACGATCGCCGCGTACCTCAAGGCCCTGCCAGCCGATCGCAGGCTAGCCATCGACGCCATCCGAGCAACCATCAAAAAGAACATCGATCCGATCTTCGCTGAAGGCATGCAATACGGCATGCCGGCGTGGTTCGTACCACACAGCGTCTACCCCGCCGGCTATCACTGCGATGCAAAGCAGCCGCTGCCCTTCGCCAGTATCGCGAACCAGAAGAACCACATCGGCATCTACCTATTCTGCATCTACCAGGACGAAGAGCTGAGCGAGTGGTTCGTCGATGCCTGGAAGGCCAGTGGTAAGAAGCTCGACATGGGCAAGAGTTGTGTTCGCGTCAAGAAACTCGAGGACGTGCCACTTGACGTGCTCGGCAAAGCGATCAAGAAGATGAAGGCCAAGGCGTTCATCGAGCACTACGACAACGTTCGTCCGGATGGCCCTCAGGGAATGAACGCGACCGTCTCAAAGAAGAAGGTCACGAAGAAGACCGCCAAAAAGACAGCGAAGAAATCCACCAAGAAAGCCACAAGACGTCGTTAAGCCAGCCCGGGTAGAGCTTCCAGGTCGATATTCCCGCCACTCAAGATAATTCCGATGCGTCGGCCAGCTACTGCCCCAGGCTCCTCGTGCGCCAATCGCAGCAGCCCCGCCAGCCCGAGCGCCCCCGATGGCTCGACGACAAGCTTGAGCCGCTCCATCACGAGCCGCACCGCAGCGACAATCTCGTCCTCTTCCACCGTTACGAATCGGTCGACATGGGAAAGGACGAGCGGAAACGTGTACCGGCCGAGGCATGGCGTTCGCGTTCCATCGGCAATCGTGTCGGGATTGCGCACACTATGCAGCACACCGCTGCGGAAGCTGCGCGCCGCATCATCGGCGGCCGCGGGCTCGACACCGACGACCACGCAACCCGGATTCATCGACTTGACAGCGATGGCCGAGCCGCTCAACAGCCCCCCCCCGCCGCACGGCGCAAGTAGCACGTCAAACGGCCCCGCATCCTCGCATAACTCTAACGCCGCGGTCCCCTGCCCGGCGATGACGTGGGGGTGGTCGTAGGGCGGAATGATCGTCAGGCCCTCGGACTGCGCGATGACACAGCCGACCTCTTCGCGGACCTGTGTTACCGCGTCGTACTCGACGATCCTCGAGTACTCGTGCCCTCGCGCGATTTTTCGTTTCGTTGCATCGAGCTTCACCCGCGGGGCGTTGTTGGGCATGACGATTACCGTCGGGACGCCGAGGTCAGCCCCCGCCCAGGCAATGGCCTGAGCATGGTTGCCACTGCTGTAGGTGAGCACCCCCTTGACACGATCACCAAGTAGGAGCATCGCGTTGGTCGCCCCGCGCAGCTTGAAAGCGCCCGTGTGCTGCAGGTTCTCGCACTTGAACGAAACGTTGGGAGCTTGAGCACCGAGTTGGCTCGCGAGCATCGTATCGATCGATGTGCCACGCAGTGCCAGCGTCCGCCGCACCTGGCCCTCGATGCGCTGCGCCGCTGCCCGAATGTCATCTAACGTGACGGCCTGAGCCAGAGACATGTCCGGAGTGGTCGCGAGCATGCGGCAGCATATGCATGGAAAAAGCCGGCCCTCGTAAAGGAAGGCCGGCCATTGGGATACGCGTCCTGTGCTTCCGCAGGAGCCGTTCCCGCGCGGTCATCGCGCGGCAATCGGACCCCGTCGGGTCCGTTGGCTAGCGCAGTGACCCGTCGTTGGACTCCGTGTTGAAGTCCTGACTGAGATTGAACACTGGACCACCTCCTTTATGCACGGGCCCCTTCGGGCCGATCCGCCCGGCCGCCGCGGCCTGTCAGAAGCAAGGCCACCGCCGGACTCTCCCCTCGGGGTCGCCACCCCGAGCACATCGCCTGGCTTGCATACACCAGCCAGTCGCCGCGGCCGCTCTCGCCAAAGGTACACAGGTCTTTGTCCGTGACCCGCAGCGCGCGCTTCGCGGAAGCATGTGTCTATACGCCATCGGACCGCCACAGGTTTCCGGTCAATCCTCCAGTCCCTCAAACGCCCCCTTTTTCGCCTCCTCGTCCAGATACTTCTGGAACTCCCCTGTCTTGTAGCTCACAAAGCAAAAGACATGATGCAGCGTGACCCACTCCAGGTCGCTGGGGTCCTTGTCCAGATCCTGACGCAGACGGTTCAACTCGGCCAGCAACTTCTCAGCGCGGATGGTGTCGGGCATTGGGTGGCCTCCTGGGATCTTTGATCGTGTGCGGATCTTCCGCCGTACAAATCGACGCCGCCAAAACAAAACCGGGCCCATACGGACCCGGCTGTCGAGTGGAGGCGACCGGACTCGAACCGACGACCTCTTCCATGCCATGGAAGCGCTCTACCAAAACTGAGCTACGCCCCCGACAGATGCCTGATTGTCGCCCGGAAAGACCGTGGGCCCCCGGTGCAAGGCCACGATGATAGCCGGGCTCAACGGCCCGGGGCCAGCCCACCCTCATCGGCCGGCACACGGCGCGTGTTGAGTACCGAATCGACGGCCCTCCGAACGCGCTCCATGGTAATTCGGTCGACGCGGCTGCGTTGGGGGTCGTCGTTGGCGGTTTGCCCCTCGGGAAGGTCCGGATCGGCCAGCACCAAAGCCTCGCCCGCAGGCGCCGGAATGGTCGTCCAGCGGTGGTCGGTGGGCCCGAACAAACTCACAACGGGAACTCCGAACGCCGCAGCCATGTGCCGAGGCCCGGTGTCGTTGGTCACCATCAAACTCGACCGAGCAAGCACGCCCTTGAGCGAAGCCAGCGAACCGCCAAAATCGGCCAGGCACGGCGGTTGGCACAACGAACCCGCGCGCACCGCATCGGCGATGTCCGCCTCAGAGGGCGACGTGTTGATAACGCTGGCCAGGCCATGAACTTCGAGCAGCCAGTCGGCCAACTCGCCAAATCGGTCGGCCGGCCAACGCTTCGCCGGGTTATTGCCCCCGGGATTCAGCACGGCGAGCCTCGCGTTGCCGCCGATGCCCGCCTTCGAGAGCACTTCATTGGCCTTGGCGACATCGGCCTCGGCCGCGACAAGTTCGAGCCGGACGTGTTTCGGCAGCGGCTCGATCTCTGCCTTTGCGTCGACCTTGCGATCGGCGAGCACGTCCAGCAAGGCGCGCGCGGCGTGGAAGTAGTACTCCACTGCGGGCACCACTGCCCAACCACCACCCTCGTGCTTGGGCGCGATCAGCCGATGCGTCAGCAACAACCCACGCCCGTCGCGCTCGTAGCCCAGCCGCATCGGGATACCAGCCACGCGCGCGGCCAGCGCGGTCGAAAATGAGTTCGTGAGCAGCAACGCCGCGGCGTAGCGACGCGGGCGAAGTTGGGCGGCCACGCGCTTGGGGCCGAGCACGCCGGTCGTGGGTGCGACGTGCACCTCATCGAGCGAGTCCAAGCCCGCAAGCACCTGATCAATACCAGGGCGGCAGATGGCCCCGATGTACCAGCCGGGCAGCGTGTCTCGGATGAGACGCAGCGCGGGCGTAGCCATCACCGCGTCGCCCACCCACGAGGGCAAGACGATCAGCAGCCTCCGGTCCCGATCTCCCACTGCCTCAGCCATGAGTGCCAGCCGGGTCCTGCGCGATGCGGTCCATCGCATGCTTGAGATCAAGATCGCCATCGATCAGGAGGCAGTGAGCCGTGGGCAGACCCGCCGCAAGCCCGGCGTCGACATCGCGCTGGGCATCGCCGATCATCCAGGAACGAGCCAGGTCGAGGTTGAACAACTCAGCAGCGGCCAACAGCATGCCCGGCTGGGGCTTGCGCCATGCGTGCTCACGGCAGAACTCGACCGGACCGGTTGCCTTCGGGTGGAACGGGCACGCGAAGCAAGCCTCGACGCCAGCACCCAGGAGTTCCATCGTGCGATCGCACGTGGCCTCCACCTGCTCCAGCATGGCACCGCCTCGCGCGACAACCCCCTGATTGGTAACGATGACCACGGTGTTGCCCAAGTCCTGCGCGCGTTGGCAGGCCTCGCCAGCGCCAGGCAACAACCGGACCCAATCCGGATCCGCAAGATCGCCGGACCGCCCCGCGACTGCTTCGGCAGGCAATGTCGCGTTCTCGATGAGCGTGTCGTCTCGGTCAAAGAACACCGCCGGCCGAGCGGGGCCGCTCGGCAGGCTTATGGCCGGATACGCACGGATCTCGGGCGGGAAGATGACCACCGGACGAGTCTAGCAGGTTGCCGTTGGGGGTTGGCCTACACCGTGACGTCGATGATGGAGCCCGTCGGAAGAAGTTGCTGAATCGTCGCCTGCGATGTGAAGCGGATCGGAGGAGCAACAGATACCGGCACCTGGCCGATCTCTGCCAACCTAGGCACGTCGACCTTCCGGGCGGCCGGGGCGTGGCACCGCCGGCGGCACTCCTCCCCGCCCGCCGCCGTGGCGCTCCGCCGCTCGGCCGCCCGCTCAACCTGCTCGCCCCGGTTGATCCGCCGGAGATACTCGCCGAAGCGGAGGGGCTGGTGGGCCTCGAGATAGAGGCCGGCCGGGATGTCGGCAACGCTGGACATGCCGAAAGACGTTGAAATCAGTATGCCACGGATCGGCTGGTGTGCCAGAGCCGATAAGACCCGCGATCTCGGGCCCAGAACACGCTTTTTTTTGTTCGTTGGCCTCGATCCGGTGTGTCAATGATGCCCCCTCGCAACACCCTGGCGTTGCGTGAGGGCCACATGCTGCAAACACGAGACCTCGAGTACGACCTGCCACGCGAACTAATCGCGACAACGCCAGCCGAGCCACGGGACAGTGCCAGGCTGCTCGTTGTAAGTGGGACTGCGGAACCGGAGCACGCCGTGTTTCGTGAGTTGCCCCAGTTCCTCGACCCCGGCGATCGGTTCGTAGTCAACACCAGCCAGGTGATCCCCGCCCGCCTCAAAGGCGTCCGGCGGGACACAGGCGGGAAAGTCGAGGGGCTGTTCCTCGAGTTCGGGCCCGAGCCCGGGGTGTGGGTGTGCATGGTCAAGGCCCGGCGATTCAAACCCGGGACCGGAATCGAATTGCTCGACGGATCGGGAGGACGCTCGGCCCACAACATCGAATTGGTCGAACGGCACTCAGAGATCCCCGGAGCGTGGCTGGTGCGACTGGCAGGAGGATCCTGGGAAAGCGATGCCTCGTTCCGAGCGCACAGCATGGCCGTGCTGGGCGAGGTCGGACGGGTGCCTCTGCCGCCGTACATCAGGAGCGCCAGACGCGACGGGGGCGGTAAAGACCAAACTGAGGGAGATGTCGAACGGTACCAGACTGTATATGCCGACCCATCGGCGGCGGGATCGGTTGCGGCCCCGACGGCAGGGTTGCACTTCACGCCCGAAGTGCTTGAGACGCTCACCGAGAGGGGCGTGCTTCGCCGGGACGTCACGCTGCACGTGGGGGCTGGTACATTCCGAGAGGTCGAAACAGATATCGTGGAAGACCACCCGATGCACCGGGAACTGTGCCACGCCCCTGCGGAGGTCATGGATGATCTGGCAACCTCGAAACGAGACGGACACCGAATTGTCGCGGTAGGCACAACGGCGGCTCGGACGGTAGAAGCAAATGCTCAGTCAGGCGGCGGCTGGCTGGAGACCGACCTTCTGATCACGCCGGGCTACCACTGGCATGTGGTCAACGCGCTAATCACAAACTTCCACCTACCGCGATCGACGCTGATGGCGATGGTGGCCGCCCTCCTGCCCGGAGGCGTGGAGCAGTTGCAGATGGTGTACGCCAGGGCGATTGAGGCAGAATACAGCTTCTACTCCTACGGCGATGCAATGCTGGTGCTGCCATGAGCGACCCCTGGAAATATCCGCATCACGGGCGGGCGTGGCCGATGCTCTGGGGTCCGTACCGTCGAGGGAACCGATGTTGCTGAGCGACTTAATCCGTGACCTCCCGATCACCGTGCATGGCTCGGCCGATGCCTCCGTCGCGGGCATTTCAGAAGACAGCCGAAAGATTCAGCCCGGCTGGCTGTTCGTCGCGCGCCAGGGAACCAAACAAGACGGCAACGCCTTCGTGGCCCAGGCCGTTGAGCGAGGGGCAACAGTCGTTCTGGCAGGCAGTCCAACGGTCGCGTCGACGACGTTGGTGTGTGAATCACCCGCGCGAGTCGGCCCGATACTGGCCGAGCGGTGGTTCGGATCACCGAGTTCGAGGCTTAGGCTGGTGGGCATTACCGGCACCAACGGCAAGACGACCGTGGCTTGGCTGCTCCGGCAACTCATGAACGCAGGCGGGCTTAAGTGCGGGATGATCGGGACGATCGAGATCGACGAAGGGGCAGGAACCAAGTCAGCGAGCCTCACCACACCAGCAGCCGAAGACGTGAGCGCCTCCCTTGCTCGCATGGTTGGGCACGGGTGCGACACCGCGGCGATTGAGGCTTCGAGCCACGCCCTCGACCAAGGCCGCGTTGCAGGCCTGGAATTCCGCGTGGGTGTGTTCACGAATCTGAGCGGCGATCACCTTGACTACCACGGTTCGATGGAGGATTACGCAGCAGCGAAGGCGCGACTGTTCGGCGAGTTGTCTGACGACGCCCTGGCGGTCGTGAATGTTGACCACCCAGCCAGCGAGCGGATGCTGCGCGACTGCCGTGCCAGGGTATTGCGATGCTCGATGGCACCCAATGCTGACGCGACCGTACGTGTTGCGGCCCATGGGCTCGAGAGCCGGATCTTGATGGACGGACCGTGGGGCACCATCGGTGCACAGCTGGCCCTCGTCGGCGATCACAACGCGATGAATGCCCTGCAGGCCGTAACGGCGGCACACGCACTGGGCTTGTCACGCGAGGTCATCGAGGCGGCGTTACCAACCTTGCTGCCGCCACCGGGTCGGTTGGAACCGGTCCAGCTTCGGGGTATCGAGGGACCACGGGTGCTTGTGGACTATGCGCACACCGATGACGCGCTCGAGAAAGCGCTTGCCACCGTTGCAGCACGTAAGGGGTCGGGCAAGCTCTGGGTCGTGTTCGGCTGTGGTGGCGACCGCGACCGCACCAAGCGGCCTCGCATGGGCGCGGTGGCCGGGAGGCTGGCTGATCGCGTGATTGTCACCAGTGACAACCCGAGGAACGAGGAACCGCAGTCGATCGTTGACCAGGTGATGGCTGGCGTGCCCGAGCACGCGTGGACGGCGAGCGACGCCGACCGCGAGGCAGCGATCCACCTTGCGATCTCAACGGCAGACGCCAATGACTTGGTAGTCATTGCCGGCAAGGGGCACGAGGACTACCAGGTAGGCCCCGATGGCAAGGGCGGCGTGGCCAAGCGAGCCTTCGACGACCGGATGGTCGCGCGAGCCGCCTTGCAGCAACGGGCTGGCATCACGGGGGCCTCCTTACCATGATCCCGCTTGACTTGCTCCCCGGGTTGCTCGATGGCACATGGCTCTCGCATGGCGATGGCTTCGCTCGCGGCGCGAACATTGACACCCGATCGCTCGAACCGGGCCAGGCGTTCTTTGCCATTCCCGGGACTCGGGTTGATGGGCACGACTTTGTGAGCCAAGCCGCCGCACGCAATGCGAGTGTGGCGATCGTCGGACGCGATGTCTCGGCGCCGGTAGATCTACCCGTACTGCGAGTCCACGATGTGCGCGCGGCTCTGTGGAGCATGGCGGAGCACCACCGCTCGCTACTGCCGGCTCGTGTCGTCTCGGTCATGGGCAGCAACGGCAAGACTACCACAGTCCGGATGCTCGAATCGGTACTGAGTCAAGCAATGGCCACCCGAGCGTCGGCCCGGTCGTTCAACAATGCGCTCGGCCTGCCGCTCACAATCCTGAACTGCCCGATCACCGCCGAGGCGTTGGTTTGTGAGCTCGGCGAGGGCGAGCCCGCGGCGCTGGCGCGGTACCTGCGATTGTCGAAGCCGGACATGGCCATCGTAACCAGCGTGGGGCGGGCACACGTGGGCGAACTCGGCGGAATGGATGCCGTGCGGCGGGAGTTTCAAGATGCGCTCGCCGCTCTTGCACCAACGGCCACCCGCATCGTGCCCACGGATGAGGAGTGGTTGGATAGCCCCTGCTGCATGACGTTCGCCGTGGAACGCGCGTGGCACGAACACATGCACGTGCGTTTCGAATTGGTCGATGGCAGCCGCTGGAAGCTCAATGTTCCCGGTCTGCACAACGCCGCTAATGCCGCGGCGGTGGTCGCGGCGGCTCGCGCGTTGGGCATTGAGGACTCTTCGATCGCGAACGGGCTGGAACACTTCGAACCCGCGGACATGCGCCTGGCAGTGCGCAATGTCGGCGGAGCGAAGGTGCTCATGGATTGTTACAACGCAAATCCGGACTCGATGGCCGCGGCGCTGCGCACGCTCGCAGAGGTCGGCTCGGGGCGGCGCACCGTGGCCATCGTTGGTGATATGCTCGAACTGGGCCCCGACTCGGATGCTTGGCACCGGCAAATGGGTGACACCGCCGCGCAGCTTGCAGACGAATGCGTGTTCATCGGTAACCGATCGCGTACCGCGTACGAAGCGGCGGCTACCGGGGCATGGTTCGCGACACTCGAGGAGGCCAGGGACACTATCGCCGAGTTCATACAACCCGGATCAATCATCCTGCTCAAGGCCTCCCGCAGTATGGCCCTCGAACTCCTACTCGAAGGCATCGATCGGACATCGGTGGCGTAGGCGATGCTGTACTGGCTCACCACAGTTCTCGATGGCCGACTGCCGGAGTGGCTCATGGCCATTCCGCGCGTGCTGTACCAAGTTCAGTTCCGAGCCCTAGCGGCTGCCGTGCTGGCCTTCGCGCTCGTGCTGTTCTTTGGCAGACCCACGATCGCGCAGCTCGTGAAGTTCAAGGTCGGCGACTCCGGCTTGACCGATGCCGAGGCACTCCGGCGTGGAGCCGCGTCGAAGAAGAACACGCCCACGATGGGCGGCGTGCTGACCAGCGGAGCCGTATTGGCGGCAACGATCCTGCTCGGCGATCTAGGCAACTTCTACGTCAATGCCGGCATCTTGCTCCTGCTGAGCCTCACGGCCGTCGGAGCGGCCGACGATGTGCTGAAGATCCTCGCCTCTCGACGCGAGGGCGGACGCCAGGGATTGCACAGTTGGGAGAAGCTGCTTTTCCAGCTTGGTGTTGGGGCGATCATCTCCTACTTCGTATTCCGGCACGGTGATACCGGATCGGGCCAGGACCTGGCCCATGTGCTGAACCTGCCGTTCCAGCGGTCGACGCTCCCGGGCTCTGGAGAAGTCAGCCCTGCTGTCTGGTTCTTGCCGACCGGAGTGTTCGTTGTCATCGGCACGCTAATGATCGCCGGGCTGAGTAACGCCACGAACATGACCGATGGCATGGACGGACTCGCCGGCGGCCTGAGCGCCATCGCCGCGGTTGGTGCCGTGCTCCTGGCAATGGTGGCGGGCTTGCAGGCAACCGCCCAGACGCTGCTGATCCCCTACGTGCCCGGGGCAGAGGAACTGAGCGTACTGGGCGGGGCGCTGCTCGGGGCGTGCCTTGGCTTCCTATGGTGGAATGGCTATCCGGCCCAAGTGTTCATGGGCGATACCGGATCCTTGCCGATTGGTGGGTTGTTCGGGTATGTGGCCCTGGTCACTAGGCAGGAAGCCGTAATCTTGCTCATGTGCGGGGTGTTTCTGCTGGAGATCGCATCCGTCGTGCTCCAGGTCGGGTATTTCAAGTGGACCAAGCGCTCGGGGCAGGGCAAGCGCATATTCCTGTGCGCCCCTTACCACCACCACTTGCACCTGAGTGGCCTAGCCGAGCCGAAAGTGGTTGCCCGGTTGTGGATCGTCGGCGTGCTGCTGCTGGTGTTGGCCCTGGCGTCCATCAAGCTTCGGTGAGAACCCTTGTCACAAGAACGTTCGCACAATCGCGCCCACCGATGCCGATCCCGCCGGAGCTTGGCATTGGCCCTTGCAATGGGCCTGGCGGCACTCTGTCCAACTCTGATTGGGGTGCCGCTTCCTTCGCTCATTCGCGGCCTGTTCCAACAGGCCACCGATGACCTGGAGACGCTTCGACAGAAGGCCGAGAAGCAGTTGTCCGGCACCTTGGGCACAAAGGCCCCGGTCAGGCTGATCTTCCGTAATGGTGAGTTCATCGACGGAGAACTTGTGACCGAAACGATCGACAGCGTCACGCTGTCTGTCTCCGGCATCGAGACCAGGTTTGGGCAATCGCGCATCGAGCAGCTGATCCGATTACCCGACCTTGCAACCCGCTATCGCAACTGGCGCGCCGAGATCGACGACAGCGACGTTGGACACATCGAGCAACTGATCCAATGGCTCGACAGCGAGGAGCTTTACCACGTCGCGCACTACGAGGCCGCGAAGCTCCGCCAGAATCGGCCGCGCGATCCGCGTGTCGCTGCACTCGAGCGACGGATGAAGGGGCAGGCCGATCTCTTCGAGCAACGCGGTCAAGGGGTCGCTCGGGAGCCGACGGATAACGAAAGGCCCCTACAACTGCTGACCTCAGAGCAGGTGAACCTGATCCGGGTGTACGAGATCGACCTGCTCGACCCGCCTCGCATCAGGATCTCGACACGCGACATCCAGGACTTTTTGATCGCCTACCGAGAAGACCCGAAGGTGCCCCAGACGCCCGAGGGGCGCCAGGCGATGATCGCTGGCGACCCGATCGCGGTGCTACGGCTGATGTTTGAACTCAAGGCACGGGACTTCTACGGCAAGGTCCAGGTACTCGATGACCCCGATACGCTCAAACGGTTCCGGCGTGACATCACGAAGTGGCTGGTGGTGGGTTGCGCGACGACGCAGTGCCATGGAGGGGTAGAGGCTGGCTCGCTCAGATTGGCAAACCGAAACGCTCGGGGCGAAGCCCAAGCGTACACCAACTTCTTGATCCTGACCCGAGGCACACTGAAGGACGGCACGCCGCTGATCAACCTCGAACAGCCCGACGACAGCCCGCTGCTGCACATGGGACTTCGCCGGGTGGGCTCGAGGTTTCCCCACCCCGAGGTGCCGTCGGATCATGGGGACGGCGATGCTTGGCGAGAGGTGTTCCCCAGAGTTGAAGACGGCCGGTGGCGTGACACAACGGCGTGGATCAGATCGTTGTACCAGCCCCGCCCGGAGTACCCGATCGAATACCCGCCGGTCAAGGAAGCCCCCGAGGGCGACCAGCCCGATCCCGATGCGCCAGAGCTTCAAGCACCGCCCGAGCCGACCGAAACAGGCGATCCGGAGTCAACCGGGGGCGACGGGCCGCGCTGAGCGACCCGCCCTAGACTGACCAGGAGAACCGCTCGGGCCGTCCGGGCGAACAGGCATCGCATGGAGTGCTTCGGGCGTGACGGTCCGGACGCTGTGATTCTCACCACGGGTTCGGGTATTGGAGGCGTTTGGATGGCAACTCGCGTGGCTGGTCGTTCCGGTGGAAAGCAAGCCTTGGCCCTCGCGGTCAAGGCCGGGCTTGTTGGGCTGCTGGGCTCCGGCCTTACCGGCTGTGGCGAGGAGGATCCCAACGCGGCGGCGTTGACAGACGCCTCGATGCAACTCAAGGCCATCTCGCCGGGCTCGGTGCCGCCGACGGACGATACCTTCGCCACCGACGGGTACCGCGCCGCCTCGGCCACACTCATGCCCGCCACGCGCGACGGAACCGATACGCAGAAGGCCATCGCAGCGATTCTCTCTGCCGAGATCGAGATCGGCCAGGCCCGCCCGGCGCTGACCAGGCTGGCGGAGATCGAGCACGAGATTGGCACGAAGCTCACCAGCATGATGACGCTTGAGACCGCCAGGGTGTCAGCCGAGCAAACCGCCGCAGTTCTTGGTGCATACGACGCGACGACCGAGCGGGCGGCAATCGACCAGCGAACCTCGGCGCTCCAGCAGGATCTGTCGGCGGCGCAGGCCGAACAACAGTCGCTCCGCCAGAGAGTCGAGGACCTTGGGACGCAGATCTCCGCTCTCGAAGGCCAGGTAGCCACAATCCGGAGCGAAGAGAGCGCCCTGCGTGACCGCGCCTTGGGCGAGGATCCGATCGCGGCGGCCCAGACCATCTCCGAAGCCCGCGACACCGGACGCCGGGCCGATGCTCTTGAAGTCCAGGCCAGCACGCTCGACGCGCAACGCTCGGTGCTACGGCCCCAGATCGAGGCTGTGGGCGTTCGCATCGATGCGATCGACGCGCAGTTGGCGATCCTGAGCGAGGCGCGCCAGAGCGTGGCCGAGCAAGCACGCCGCTCGAGCGACGAGGCTTCGGCGGCGCAGGCGTCGGCCCAGGAGTATGCCGCACAGTTGGCGACCCTGGCGACCGAGGTCGGATCGCTGCACCAGAACGAGGCCCAATCTGCCGTTGGCGAGGCACGCCAGGCGTTGGACAAGGCTGCATCGTCGGCCCGCCGCGCGGGCACTGGCGCGATCGACGGCTCCCTTGTGGCCGCCGGAGCAGCCCGCTCGCTCGGTGACGTGCTAGCCCGCCGTGCGGGAAGCCTGGAACAGACCGCAAGCGTGTTCAGCGGATTGGCCGGTCGGGCAGGCAGTGAGCAGGTACGTCGACTCTCGACGCTGGCCGACCAACTCTCCCAGCAAGCTGAGGAGTTGAAGCGGGATGCGATCGAGGCGTATTCCACCGCGATGGGCGGATTCAGAAGGGCTCGGGCCCAGGGCGACACCCGAGAGGCGTTCCAGAAAGCCGCCGATGATCTTGTGCGTGCGATCGAGCGTCTAGGCGGCAGAGTCGGCGGGTCAGATGACCAGGATCAGGGTTTGGACGACCAAGCTACAGACGGGCAAGCTCCGGATGTTGGCGACGATGGTGCTGCGAGCGAAATGGGCGGCTGACAGGCAGCTTCTCACAAAAGCGCTTGACCGCCAACCTATCCTTTTCGTCCATGACAGCCGTTGAGACAACAGGAAACGTGACCCACGCCGATCCCGGTCCAGATCTGACAGAAGTCAAGATGCACATCGCCGGCCCGAAAGAGCCCGCGGTGGGAATCGTCGTGAAGAATGAGCGGTGCACGGCCGGACGCCGGGCAGCCGGATTCGTGCGGCACGTCGAGGTCGACGTGTCCGGCACACCGCTGGCGGGGTCATTCGTGCCCGGCCAGAGCTTTGGCGTGCACGCTCCCGGGCAGAACGATCGAGGCCGGCCGCACGCACTGAGGCTGTACTCGATTGCATCGCCGACTGCGGGCGAGGACGGCTCGGGTGGCGTGATCGCAACCACCGTCAAACGCCTGATCGACGAGAACGCCGACGGACCAGGGCTGCACGTTGGTGTTACCAGCAATTACCTGTGCGACTTGAAGCCCGGCGACGAACTGCGGCTGAGCGGGCCGAACGGCAAGCGGTTTGTCCTCCCAGCACGGCCCGGTGAGCACGACTACGTGTTCTTCGCAACGGGCACCGGCATCGCGCCGTTCCGCGGCATGGTGATGGATCTACTCAAAACCGCGCCGCAAAGCCGCATCGTGCTTGTGATGGGGGCACCCTACGAGACAGACCTGATCTACGACCAGATGCTGACCGACCTGGCCGAGAAGCACGAGGCCTTTACCTATCTGCCGACGGTAAGTCGCCATGCCCATCGAGACGCGTCGCCCGGCTGCTACGTGCAGGATCGTCTCGGGACGCACCTCGACACGCTTGGAGATTTGCTGTGCAACGAGCGCGGGCTCGTGTACGCATGTGGCTTGCTCGGCATGGACGTCGGGATTGTCCAAGGGCTCGCCCGCACGCTGCCACCCGAGTGGGTCGGGCGGTATCTGAGCATCGACCCCGAAGTGGCCCACACCGTCGGGGAGTGGACCCGGAAGATGATCCACCGCCAGGTGAAGCCGACGCGCCGGATGTTCCTTGAGGTCTACTGAGTTCTGATTGCCGGTTTTTGATCGGCATCGGTCACAGCGAGTCCGGAGCGGCCGGACATTGACGGTGCGGTCATGTTCGGCTAGGTTTGGGGCCCCTTTGGAACCGCACGGTGAGGGGTTGGCGTACCGGACAGCCTCTGCCGGCTGTTCAGCCGATCGTTGCTGGGCATACGTGGCCCCGATCTTGTGAATCGCGTTTGGCGTAGAAGGAGCCAGCCCTTGCGAGGAACCCTGCCGCAGATCTTGGCGGTCATGCTGGCGATTGTGCCCGGCTTTCTCGCCTTCGGTCAGAATGATCTTCCCGCCGATCTGCCAACAAAGTCGAGCCTGAGCCCGACCGAAGAACAAACGGTCGCCGATTGGGCGCGGTCGAATTGGGCGCTCATCGACGGTGAGGCCCCCGCCGAGTCTCGTGACGCCCGTCGGCGGTTGGTTGCACCCCTGCTCCAAACCGAAACCACCGCGAGTTTCCGGTTGGCCTTGGACCGGGAGCTAGGCCCCCGTCTGCAACAGGCCATGGATGGTGACGACATCTTCCGCGGCGTGAACGCCGCTCTGCTGTCGGGCTGGATTGCCACGGATCGGTCAGTGCGGTCGCTCACCCAAGAGGTGGAAGGTGGCCCGGTGGCGATCCAGTTTGCAGCGGTAGCCGGCCTGAGCAATGCGTTCCGTGTCGCGGGCATCGGGCCGGTGGCGTTCCAGTCCCAAGTGGGCCATGACGCTGTCGACGCATTGGCCAACACGCTCGAGGATGCAAGCAACCAGAGCATGCTCGACGCCACGGTGAAGGCCCTAATCGAGGCCATGTCCATCGAAGATGCAGCCATCAACGGCTTCGGTGCCAGATCGGGCGAGCGTCTGACGCAGGCCGTGGGTGAGCGCCTGAATACCCTACCCATGGATGACCAACTCGGCGCGCGCGTGCCTCCCTTGCTCAGAGCCATGAGCGAAATCCGCTCCGCGGTGACGCAGCGTCGCGGCAATGTTGCCTCGACCTGGCGGGATAGCATCATGGAGATGTACGGCCGGGCAGCGGCCCTGGGCGTCCGGTACATCCGAGCAGAGGCGGCCGGCAGTCTTGGTGCCGATGCCGACAGCACACGCGGCTCGATCGAAACCACGCTCCAGGTGGCTAGCACGATGCCGACCCTGTTCCAACTGGATGCCGGCGTGCAGACCCAACTGAACACCCTCGGGCTGGCGGAGCACTTCAAGAGTGCTCCAACTGACGGTGGCAACCCCTATCTGCGGGCCACGAACAATCTGGTGGGCCTGCTCGGCAACCAGCCATTCCGTCAGGACCGGGATCAGTTCAACTATTAGCCGACGGGCGGTCGCCCGGATACAAGACAGACGCGCCAGCTTGGCCGCGGCGTCGTACACTGCGCGATGCTCAAGATCCTCGCGCCCGTGATCCTGCTGGTGCTGGTGGTGGCGGCCACCATGGTGACCGATCGGCCCATGCCCCGCGCCGACTTCGCCTTCGTCAACCGCGGCGATGTGAACACGCTCGACCTCCAGAAGATGAGTTGGATGCAGGACCTGCGGGTCGCCCGTATCCTGTTCCAGGGGCTGGTGGCCAACGACGTGTTCACAAACGACTATGCGATCATTCCCGCGATGGCCGAGTCTTGGGAACTCAGCGATGACGGGCTGGAGTACACGTTCCACATCCGGGAGGAGGCCAAGTGGAGCAACGGCGAACCGGTGACGGCCGGCGACTTCGTGTACAGTTGGCGGCGCGCCATCCTGCCCGATACGGCAGCGGACTACACGAAGCTGTTCCAACTCATCGAAGGTGCCAGCGAATATGCCGATTGGCGGCAGCAGCAGCTCGACACGTACGCCCAACAGGACCGCAGCGGCCTGACGGAAGACCAGAAACGAGAGCGGGCGGAAGCGCTGTGGGACGAAGCCCAATCCAAGTTTGAGGAGATGGTGGCGCTCCGCGTGGTTGACGATCGAACGCTGTGGGTCAAGCTCAAACTCCCCACGCCTTACTTCCTCGATCTGCTCGCCTTCGCGGTGTTCTATCCCGTTTATCCCCCACTCGTACGCCAATATGAGAGCGTGGATCCAGATACCGGGTTCATCCAGGCCAAGACCGGCTGGACCAAGCCACCGGAACTCGTGAGCAACGGCCCTTACATGCTCACGAGTTGGCGGTTCAAGCGCGACATGCGTTTCGAGCAGAACCCCCACTACTGGGACCTTGAGTCGCTGAACCTAGACACGATCAGCACACCATCGATCAACGATCCCAACGCGGCCGTGCTGGCATATACCTCGGGCGTGGTCGACTGGGTCAGCGACGTCACACCGGCGTACCGGGCCGACATGCTGGCCGACAAGATGCAGTTCTACGAAGAAAACCGAGCACAATACGAAGCGCTCAAGGCCCAAGGCCTTGACATGTTCGAGATCGATCGCCAGCTCCCCGATGATCCGCGCAAGGACATCCACGCGGTGACAGCCTTTGGGACCTACTGGTACAACTTCAACTGCCTGCCGAAACTCGCAGACGGACGGCCCAATCCCTTCGCCGACTCCCGCGTGCGGCGAGCATTCGCCATGACCGTGGATAAGCAGAGCCTGGTGGAGGACGTACAACGCCTGGGCAATCCGGTGGCACGGACGATCATCCCCAAGGGTTCCATTGGTGGATACGCCAGCCCCGAGGGACTGCGTTGCATCAGCGATGCCCAGACCGAGGTCGAGAAGCAACAGATCATCGCCGAGGCGCGGCAACTGCTGAGAGACGCGGGGTACAACTCGCCCAGCGACGTACCCACGATCGAAATCTTGTTCAACAAGGACGGCGGACACGACCTGATCGCCCAGGTGGTGCAAAAAAACTGGCAGGAATACCTGGGCGTGAGCGTGCGTCTGGCGCAAAAGGAAATCAAGGTCTTCCGCGACGATCTGAAACAGCAACGCTACATGGTCAGCCGGGCGGGGTGGTATGGGGACTACGGCGATCCGACGACATTCCTGGACATCAACCGCATCGACGATGGCAACAATGACCGAAAGTACCACAACCCGCGCTACGAAGAATTGCTTGACCAAGCTGCCCTCGAACTCGACCCCGAGAAGCGGATGGCGATGCTCAGCGAGGCCGAGCGCATCACGATGGACGAGGACCTTCCGATGGTCCCACTGTTCCATTACATGACCGTGTACCTCTTCGATCCCGACGAGCTTAGCGGAGTCAACTCGCACCCAAGGACCACGCAGAACGCTCACCTGTTCGACATCCTGGGCGATGGGAAGGGCACGGACAAGGTTTTAACGATGCCCCCGCTCCCGCCGGCGACGGCCGGCGCGAAGATCGATCCACGGGGCATCGAAACGGCCATCCTCGATCGTGATGAGCTGTTCGCGCTGCGGACGACACCCGACGAAGAGACGGAGAAGTAGCCGCATGCTCGGGCTCATCATCCGTCGCCTGGTGCAGTTGCCGATCATCGTGCTGGTGATCTACACGCTCACACTCAGCCTTGCGTGGGCGATCCCGGGCAATCCGCTCGAAAACCCCGAGGGCCGCCAGCCCAAGCCCGAGGTCGTCGAGGCGATGAAGCGGCAATACAACCTTGACAGCTTCGGCAATTTCTACTGGTCGTATCTGGCCAGCGCGACCGGATACACCTACTTCAGCGATTGGACCCAGGGCGAACTCGAACGAGAGCGGGCTGCCGCGGCCGAGGAGGGTCAGGCCCCGCCCAAACGGTACATCTTCGACTTCGGCCCGAGCCTCCAGTACGAGGACTGGACGGTCAACGAGATCGTGCGCGACTCGCTGCCCGTCTCGATCACGCTTGGGGCGATCGCGATCCTGATCGCGCTTGGCGTCGGAGTCTTCGCGGGCATCGTCGGCGCGGTCAAACCCAATTCACTGGTAGACCTCGGCACGCTCATGGTGGCCCTCATCGGCATCAGCCTACCGAGCTTTGTGATCGGTACGGTGCTGCTGCTGGTCTTCCCCGTATGGCTGGGCATCGGCGAAGTTGGCTCCAGTTCCGGACCCCTGGACATGCTGCTGCCAGCCATCACGCTCAGCCTGCCATTCGCCGCGTACATCGCTCGCCTCACGCGCATGGGCATGATCGACGCCCTCGGTACCGATTACGTCCGGACGGCTCGGGCCAAGGGCGTGAGCGAGCGCATCGTGCTGCTGAGGCACGCGCTGAAGAACGCCTTCCTGCCAGTGCTGAGCTACCTCGGCCCGGCAGCCGCCCTGGCCATGACTGGCTCGTTCATCGTCGAACGCGTCTTCAACGTACCGGGCATGGGCCAGCACTTCGTCAACGGCGTCCAGAATAAAGACCTGTTCCTCATCATCGGCGTCGTGCTCGTGTTCGCGACCATGCTGGTGCTCTTCAACCTGGCGGTCGACGTGCTGTACCGCTGGGTCGATCCAAGGATCGCGTAGCACGATGGACACCGTCGAACCCTACTTTGGCACGCCCGCCCCGGGCTCGCTGGTCCACCGGCTCCGCAGTATCGCCGAGGCCGGGTGGTTCCAGGCCACCATCGTCGGCGTCATCCTCGTCGCGGCGACCAACGTCGGGTTCGAGACCTACCCGGTCATCATGGACCGCGTCGGGCCGCTCCTGCTGTGGATCGACAAACTTATCATTGGTATCTTTGTCGTGGAACTGGCCATCCGGATGGGCGCGCACTGGCCCAAGCCCTGGCGATTCTTCCTGAGCGGCTGGAATATCTTCGACTTCGTGATCGTGGCCGTGTGCCTGCTGCCCCTGGGCGGGCCCTACGCGGCGGTGCTGCGGCTCGCCCGCGTCCTGCGTGTTCTGCGGCTAATCACGGTCATTCCCAGGCTGCGCATCCTGGTCATCGCGCTGCTGCACGCCATTCCATCGATTATCTATGTCACGCTCTTGCTATTATTGTTGTTCTATGTATACGGCGTGATGGGGACGGTGCTATTCGGCCAGAACGACCCGGTCCACTTCGGCACACTCCAGCACAGCATGTTCAGCCTGCTCCGCACTGTTACACTGGAAGACTGGACCGATCTGTACTACACGCAGAGCCTCGGTTCGGCGCAGTATCCGCCCCCGGGCATTGAGCGGTATCCCGACGCCGAGCCCAAGCCCATGCCGATCGTCGCGGCTCTGTACTTCGTCAGTTTCGTGATCTTCGGCACCATGATCGTGCTGAATCTCTTTATCGGTGTCGTCATCAGTTCGATGACCGAGGCCCAAGCCGAGAATGCCCGGGCCATGCTCGAACAGCGCGGCGAGGGGGAAGACCTCGGCGCGCAGCTCGCCGCAATGGAGCGTCGAATGCAGGAAATGTCCGAGCAGATGGCCGCGGTCCGTGCCGCCGTCGAGAGGGATGCCTCCCGGGACTAGCTGTCCTGCCTAGTTGGGCCTGACCTTCTGCGGGAACTTGCTGCGAACCTTCTCGATCTTGGGCAAAGCCACGTTGCAGATGTATGGCTGGTCGGGGTTTAGCTCGGCGTAGTTCTGGTGGTAGTCCTCGGCCACCTGGAACCCGTTGAGGGGCTCGAGCGTGGTGACGATGGGGTCCTTGAACTGCTCGCTGGCCTCAAGGGTCTTGATGAATGCAGAGGCAGCCTTCTTCTCTTGGTCGTTGGCGTAGAAGATCGCGCTGCGATAGTGCGTGCCGACATCGGCCCCCTGCCGATTGAGCGTGGTCGGGTCGTGCGTTGCGAAGTGGACCTCGAGCAAAGCCTCGTAAGAGATCACCTTGGGGTCATAGACGATCCGCACGGCCTCGGCGTGGCCCGTCGCACCGGTATAGACCTGCTTGTACGTCACGGGCAGAGTCTCGGGGTTCTCGTGGCCGCCGGTGTAGCCGCTGGTCACATCATGAACGCCCTGGAGTTGCTCGAACACGCCTTCGACGCACCAGAAGCAACCGCCGGCGAAGTACGCGACGCCGACCTCGCCCAGACGCTTCACTTCGTTGTTCTCCGTGAAGGTCAAACTCTCGCTATTCACACAGAAGCGCATGCCGGTGGGTTCTGGCCCGTCGGTGAAGACGTGACCGAGGTGTCCATCGCAGCGGGCACAGAGAATCTCTGTACGGACCATGCCGTAGCTGGTGTCCTGCTCGATGCTGATGTTCTCGCTCGCTACGGGCTTGAAGAAGCTGGGCCACCCCGTGCCACTAGTGAACTTGGCGTCACTGGCAAACAACGGCAGGCTACAGCCCGCGCACGCGTACACGCCGTCCAATTTGTTGTCGAGCAATGTACCGCAGAATGGTGCCTCGGTGCCCGCCTTGCGGAGGATCCGGAACGCTTCGGGGCTCAGCCGCTCTTGCCACTCAGCGTCGGTCAGTTCCAGGCGGGGCAAGGGCAACGGGCCGACCAGCGTCCCGTTGTGGTCGAAGACCTTGAGCGGCGTGGTCGCGGAATGGGAAGACTTGGTGGTGGTCATGGTGGGACCCTCAACGGGGGCTTGCTGGGTCGCAAATGGTATCGGACGCAACACGCTGGCAACGGCCACGGTGGCGGCCACGAGTGCTATCGTCGCGATCGACACAGCACGGACGAGCGCGGATCGGGTTCCCATGATCACAATACCTCCAGGCATTCGGTCGTTCGGCGGCGACATTCCTTGCATCGCACGAACACCAAACCCACGGTGAGTATTCGGCAGGCCCTTTCCGTCGTCCGGGCTTTCCGTCAACCCAATGGGGGATACGTGGTATACCCCTCCGCCCCGCCGCCATAAAAAGTATCGCGGTCCCACTCGGCAAGCGGGGCCTCGCGTCGGAATCGCTCGGCAAGATCCGGGTTGCTGATGAAAGGCTTGCCGAAGGCGATGGCATCGGCTTTGTCGGCGGAGATGCGCTGGGTGGCCGATTCGGCTGTGTATCCGCCATTACCGACGTAGGCGTGGCCACCCGCGTCGCGAAACGCCGCACGGATCACGGCAAGCACGGGCTCGCTCTCCTCGTCGCGCGTGGCGCTGCCGAACTCTTCAACCACGTGGATGAACGCCAGCCCCAGCGAACCAAGTTGTGACGCCAGATACGAGTACGTGTCGATGGGCTTGTCCCGTGGATCATCGGCCCCCTCGCCCAGCGGGCTCACACGGTAGCCGACGCGGCCCGGCTCCCACACGGTGAGCACGGCCCGAACCACTTCGAGGCAGAAGCGGGCGCGGTTCTCGAGCGAACCGCCATACCGATCGGAACGCGTGTTGGTTGCGCTTCGCAAGAACTGCTGCAACAGGTAACCGTTCGCGCCGTGGATCTCGACGCCATCAAAGCCTGCGTCCTTCGCGTTCTGCGCGGCCTGACGGAATTGCTCAGCCACAACCGGGACTTCGTCGGTCTCGATCGCCCGCGGCTCACTCGTGGGTACCAACCCGCTGTCCTTGCTGGTGTATGTCTTGCTCTCGGCGCGGATGGCCGAGGGCGCGACGGGCTTGCTGCCGCCTGGCTGCAGGTCCGTGTGGCTGATGCGCCCCACGTGCCACAACTGGGCCAGGATGATGCCACCCTTTTCATGCACGGCTTCGGTCACGAGTTTCCAGCCCTCGACCTGCTCCTTGCTGTGGATACCGGGCGTGAAGGCGTAGCCCTTGCCCTGCTGGCTGACCTGCGTGGCCTCGGAGATGATGACGGCGGCCCCCTTCTCGGGGTCGGCCCGCTGGGCGTAGTACTCGGCGTTCAGCTCCCACGGGATGTCGCCAGGCTGGCGGCTACGGCTGCGAGTGAGTGGAGCCATCCAAACACGCGTTGCGGAGGAAATCCGGTCAGCGGTCAGGGGGGAGAGCAAAAGATCTAGGCTGGTGTCGAGCTTTGTCATGGTTCAAGCATGATTCGCCAGGATCTCGGAATGATTCGCCAGGATCGAGCGATATAAAGAAACTCCCCATCACACGGCCGATATCTGCATTAGGGTGCCGAAATGCCCTTGACCGGTAGTATCTGAAATGGCATAATGGACTTCAATGGGTACCGCCGCCTCCAAACTCACGTCAACCGCCGACCGCAAACGCGGCTGGCTGTGGCGTTGGCAAATGGGGCGTGGTGCTCTCGGTATCGTGTGCTCGGGCTGGCGAAACGCCTAGCCCCGCGACCGCCCTCGCACGCCGCCCCCTGGCAGACCTCACCGGGGCGGCGTGGCTGGACCCCCTCGGATGAGTCGATACACACTCGACCGGCCCCCGAGGAAATGTGTCCGGCCATGCAATCACCTTTCGACATTCCAGCCGACCTCGACACGCCGGTGTCGGCCTATCGCAAGCTTGGCGCGTTCAAGCCGTGCTTCCTGCTGGAGTCGGCCGAGAGCGGGACGCGGCTAGCGCGATACTCGTTCATCGGGCTCGACCCGGCGTTCACGGCCCGGCTGCCCGCCGACGGCTCGCCACTGACGATCCGGACCGAAAGCAAGATCGAAGAGTCGGCAGTCCCCACCGACTCGGCCAGCTATCTGGCAATGCTCCGCGATCTCCGTGATCACGCCCCGTCGCTCGGTCCGGTACCCGCGGGCGTCCCATTTGCCGGTGGCATTGTGGGCGTGAGCGGCTACGACGCCGTGCGGTTCTTCGAGCCCCTACCAGCCCCGGTCCGGCGTGAGGCTCAAGCCCCCATAGCGTTGTATTGTGCTCCCCGCAGCGTACTGATCTTCGACCACCTCACCCGTCGCATGGCATTGCTGCACGCGGGTGCGGAATGGGAGCGAGAATCGCTCAGACGCGAGATGGTCCATGCGATGCGCGGCGCCCACCCGCCCGAGCCGGTACGCAGCGGACACTCGCCGGCGGCCCACAGCATCAGCCGAGACGAATTCCTCGACCGAGTCACCTCGGCCAAGGGCGACATCTACAACGGTGAGGTATTCCAACTGGTGCTCAGTATCCAGAGCACTGGCGAGGCCCACACCGAGCCGTTCCAGGTGTATCGGGCACTGCGGATGCTGAATCCTTCGGCATACATGTACTATCTCGACATCGAAGAAACTCGTGTCGTCGGGGCGTCTCCCGAAGCGTTGTTCCGATGCCAGAACGGCCAGGCCATGCTCCGGCCCATCGCAGGCACCCGCAAGCGCGGCGCCACCGAGGATCACGATCGAGATCTGGAAGCCGAGCTCATCGCCGATCCCAAGGAAGCCGCCGAGCACGTCATGCTCGTCGATCTGGCTCGCAACGACCTAGGCCGAGTTGCCAAGCCCGGCACGATTCGTGTCGACCCCTTCCGCGTTGTTGAACGTTACTCACACGTCATGCACTTGGTGAGCGGCGTGCGGGCCGTGCTGGACGAGGGTACCGATGCGATGGACCTGATGGCAGCTTCGTTCCCAGCCGGAACGTTGGTTGGTACCCCAAAGGTCCGGGCCATGCAGCTCATCGACGGCTACGAGCCCGTCGGACGCGGATTCTACGCCGGCGCGGTCGGCTACTTCGCCAAGCCCATCAACGGTGGGTCGGCCAGCGCCGATAAGGCCATCTGCATCCGCACGCTCGTGTTCGAGAACGACCGGTACACCTACCAGGCGGGTGCTGGCATCGTCGCCGATTCGGTGCCCGAGGCCGAATACCAGGAAGTGCGGTCGAAGGTCGCGGTGCTCGAGAATGCGCTCGAACTCGCCGAAGGGGGGTGGTGAGATGCCGCGCGTCCTGATGATCGACAACTACGATTCGTTCACATTCAACCTCGTCCAGTACATGCGTGAGCTTGGTGCTGAAGTACGAACCTATCGCAACGATGCCCTGACGATTGAACAGGCTCGGTTGATTGAGCCAACGCACATGATGATCTCGCCCGGTCCGGGCAGGCCACAAGACGCTGGCATGACCATGCCGATGATCGAAGCGTTCGCAGAAGAGTTGCCGATCTTCGGTGTTTGCCTGGGCTTCCAGGCCATTGCGGCGGTGTGGGGTGCCCCCATCCGCCACGCGGCGTGCCTCATGCACGGCAAGCCATCCGACATCGAGCACGACGAGAAGGGCGTGTACGGGGGTGTACCACAGCGGACGCAGGTTGGGCGGTATCACTCCCTGGGAGTACATGAGAACGAGTTGCACAACGACCTGATGCCCACCTCGCGCGACGTCGACGGCGGCGAACTCATGGGCCTCCGGCATCGCACACTGCCCATCGAGGCGGTGCAGTTCCACCCGGAGAGCGTGCTGACACCCTGGGGCGGCCGGATGGTGGCCAACTTCCTGGGCATCACCGATCGAGACGTGAGGCCGCCCTATCCGACACGCGTCTACGTACCAACGGCGGAGGTACCATCGTGACCTTTGATGCGCGACTAGCACTCGAATCGCTGCTCTCCTGCCGCTCGCTGGATGTTGACCAAGCTGAGGCACTTGCCCATGCCTTGGCGGGCGATGCCATCGAGCCCGCCATGGCTGGCGCATTGCTGGCCGCGTTGCGAAGCAAAGGCGAGTCCGCCGAAGAGGTGCGAGGGCTCGCACAGGGCTTGCGGACATTGGCAACGAAACCCGAGTTCGAGACACCGCCTACGGCGTGCGACATCGTCGGAACCGGTGGGGACCGCAGCAACAGCTACAACATCTCGACAGGCGCAGCCCTGTTGGCGGCGGCTGCCGGAGCAACGATCGTCAAGCACGGTAATCGCTCGATCAGCTCGAAGTCTGGTGCCGCCGATTTGCTTGCGGCGCTAGACATAGAAGTGCCCATGCAGAGTCCCGGACAAACGCTTCGAGAAGCAGGCTTCGTATACCTCCACGCCCCGACCTACCACCCGGCGATGGCGAGAATCGCACCGATTCGCAAAGCAATGGGCATCCGCACCGTGTTCAACATCCTGGGGCCGCTCACAAATCCAGCCGCACCACAATTTGCCGTGATCGGCGCCTACTCACCCGAAACAGCGGAACTCATGGCACAGGCGCTGGCGGGCATGTCTATCGAGCGGGCGTTCGTGGTGCATGGCGAGCCGTGCTGGGACGAAGCCACTCCGGTTGGGCCCTTCCTCTTGTTCGATGTCCGTGATGGCGATGTGCGACGAACCCAGCGTGATCCTCGCTCCTTGGGCATCGCTCGTTGTTCAGCCGATGCGTTGAAGGGCGGCACGCCAGCGGACAACGCCGAGGCGCTGCGCCGTGTCATGCACGGTGACGATCAGGGCCCCCACCGCGACACGCTCGTCCTCACGGCCGGTTTGGCGTTGGAAGTCGTCGGGGCGACACCCGACTTTGCTGAGGGCGTCGCCATGGCCCAGACCGCCATCGACGACGGGCGCGCCTCGACGCTGCTCGACACCCTGGCCCGGGTGGCCGGCCCATGACGTCCACGGGCCGCAATTTCCTCAACCACATGGCCAACCTCTCGGCGGAACGAGCACACACCGCGCAAGCCGATGTTCCATTGGCAGAGATCCGCGCGCGAGCACTCGACACGCCAAAGCCCAAGCCCCTCCGCCTCGATCGATTCGATCTGATCGCCGAAGTAAAACGTTCGAGCCCGAGCCAAGGCACGCTCCCATCGACCGACATCGATATCGTGGTACAAGCCAACTCGTATGCCACCGCCGGGGCCGCGATGATCTCCGTGCTGACCGAGCCCACTCGTTTCGGCGGGAGTTCAGACGATCTGATCGCGATCGCAGGAACTGTTGACATCCCCGCCATGCGAAAGGACTTTCTCGTCGATCCGTACCAGGTCTGTGAAGCTCGAGCGTGGGGTGCTTCCGCCGTCCTGCTCATTGCAAGACTGCTTAGTGACGAGGCGCTGTCCAGAATGCTGGATGAGTGTGAACAGATGGGGCTCGCCATTCTTCTTGAAGCGTTCGATGCCAAAGACCTCCAACGATCTGGACAAGCCATCGAGGTCCGTCAGAATGTATTCCTGGGCTTGAATTGCCGCGACCTCGCAACACTTCACGAGGATGTCACCCGGTTCGCGTCACTCGCATCGGAGTTCCCGGAAGGAGTCGTCCGGATCGCGGAGTCAGGCATTGCTACAACCAATGACGCGGCTTCCGTCGCCATGCTTGGCTACAACGGCGTGCTGGTCGGAACCGCGCTGATGCGTTCCGCCGAACCAGGCACGCTGGCACGCTCGATGATCGAAGCCGGGAGGGCGGCCCATGCCTGATCGCGTGCGCATTAAGGTGTGCGGGCTCAAGACTCCCGAGATGATCGACGCGGCGGTCGATGCCGGCGTGGACGCAGTTGGCGTGGTGCTCAGCCCCTCCCCGCGGCAGGTCACGCCCGAGCGAGCGGCCAACTTAGTTTCTCGCGTGCCGGGGTACGTTGCAGCCGTAGCGGTGTACCGGCATCCGGATGAATCTCTCGCCGCCGACGCACAACGTGCACTGCCGGAACGGGCGCTCCACCAATCCGACGCAGCCGACTTCCAAGGCGCCCTGCGGACGGTGCCGATCGATCGCAGAGTTCCGGTCGTCCGTCTCGGTACGGGATTCGATACCGAGATGGCTAGGCATGAGGGCTCGATGGTGCTCGTGGAGGGTGCTAACTCGGGTACCGGCCGAGAGGCAACATGGCACGATGCGACCGTTTGGATCGATCGCTGCAGTGTTATCGTTGCCGGTGGATTGAACATCGACAATGTAGCCGAAGTGGTGCGCACGCTCCGGCCATTTTCGGTGGACGTATCCTCGGGCGTCGAGCGCGAGTTGGGCGTCAAGGACGCGGGCATGATCCGCGCGTTCGTCGCCGCCGTCAGGGAAGGGGACCGGGCGTGAGCATCAACACACAGCAATTGCTCAACCAACTCATCGAAGGCCAGTTGCCGGACATCGACGGCTTCTTTGGCCCGTTCGGTGGCCGCTTCGTGCCCGAAACGCTCGTACCGGCGCTCGAACGATTCGAGCGAGGTGCCAGGGAAGCACTCGCCGACTCGGAGTTCCATACCGAATTGCGGCAACATCAGGAAAGCTGGGTTGGCCGACCCACTCCACTGGCGTACGCGGCCGCCTTGAGCAGAGCTTGGAACGCCCAGGTCTGGCTCAAGCGAGAGGACCTCGCACACACCGGAGCGCACAAGATCAACAACGCGCTCGGCCAAGCGCTCATCGCGACACGGATCGGTTCGCAGCGCATCGTCGCCGAGACCGGTGCGGGCCAGCACGGTGTCGCGACCGCCGCCGCGTGCGCCCGGCTCGGGCTGCCTTGCATCGTGTACATGGGCGCGAAGGATGTTCAGCGCCAAGCTCCCAATGTTGTCCGCATGCGGCGTATGGGAGCCGAGGTCAGGCCAGTGACCACCGGCGATGCGACGCTGCGAGCCGCCGTCGACGAGGCCATCCGGCACTGGGTGGGCGACCCCGAGGGCACGCACTACATCCTCGGGTCGGCCGTCGGCCCCCACCCCTTCCCGTGGATCGTGCGTGAGTTCCAAAAAGTCATCGGCGTGGAGTCCCGGCGGCAGATGCTCGAGCAGGCGAGGACGCTACCAGACATCGCCGTTGCTTGCGTCGGCGGCGGGTCGAACGCCATCGGCTTCTTTCACGGCTTCCTGGACGAAACGAGCGTCGAATTACACGGCGCTGAAGCCGGCGGTATCGGCTCGGACGTTGGCCAGCACGCAGCGACCATGTCGGGTGGCACGCCCGGAGTCCTGCACGGCTCGCGTTCCATGCTGCTGCAAGACACAGACGGGCAAGTCAGCGACACCCAATCCATCTCGGCCGGGCTGGACTACCCGGCCATCGGCCCCGAGCACGCGCTGCTCGCACATGTCGGGCGCGCGAGTTACCATGCCGTGCGCAACGACGACGCCATCGCCGCGCTCGATGAGTTCTGCCGGCTCGAGGGCATCCTGCCAGCCGTCGAGCCCGCGCACGCCCTCGCTCTGGCCAAGCGACTGTGCGCAGATCGCGACGATACAACGGTACTCGTCAACGTATGCGGCCGGGGCGACAAGGACATGCCAATCTTGACCAAGCTCGCAGAGCAACAAGGCGGTGCCTCATGAGGGCACGCGAACGGATCACCCACGCCATCACCGAGGGCCGGAACACCCACGGCATCGCGCTCGTCGCCTACGTCACGGCTGGCTACCCGGCGATGGAGGCGTTCCCAACCATCCTCAAAGAGGCCTGCGCCCAAGCCGACGTAGTCGAGGTGGGCATCCCCTTCAGCAACCCCATAGCCGATGGCGGCACGCTACAAGCAACTTCACGCGAGGCCCTCGCCAACGGTGCATCAATGCGGCGGATCATGGACGAACTCGCCAGGCTCAAGGGCACGCTCGACGCCCCACTGTTGCTGATGGGTTACCTCAACCCACTTCTCGCATACGGCCTCGACGAGTTCGCAGATGAAGCCGAGGACGCCGGCGTCGACGGCGTGATCGTGCCCGACCTTCCGCTCGAGGCGCTCGACATGGCCAAGCCGCTCACCACGATCGGCATGGCAACCATCGGCATGGTCAGCCCCGTCACCCGCGACGATCGCCTCGCACGCATCATCGAGAAGGCCACCGGCTTCGTCTACGCCGTTACCAGCGTGGGCGTCACCGGCCAGAGGCGAACCGATCAAGCCGACATCGTGGGCTATCTCAAAAAAGTCCGCAATGCCTCCTCCATCCCGGTGTGCGCCGGCTTCGGCATCCGCGAGAAGGCCCACGTCGACACCTTCCGCGGTGCCTGCGACGGTGTGATCATCGGCTCGGCGCTGATGGAAGCCGTGGGCGAAGGGCGGGGGATCGGGCCGATTCTCAAAGGACTGCGCTGAGTCCCTTCGCCGACCGGCGGTACACTCCTGTCATGCGTCGCCGCCGGGCCATCCGCACGCTGCTCGTCTTCGTCCTGCTGGGAGCGATAGCGACGGTTGCTTCGGCGTGGGCAATCCACACGGTGCGGTTCTTGCAACTGCGTACGAGCCCCTATGCCGCGGAAGTTTTCGTACCACACATTTGGTGGCCCGTTGATCGCGAAGTAGCCCGTCAAGCGGAGATCGACACGAGCATCGCTTCGGGCGAAATTGGCATCGATGTGAACAGCGGACGCTGGAGGGTGCAACTCCGACCAGATCTTGTCGGCGAGTACGCGTGGGCGACCGCCGAGGACATCAACGCCGACGCCGCGTGGCGTCGGCACCGCCGCGTCAACCGCCGCATCTCGCCGACGCCCGACTATCCGTTCCCGTTCATGCTGTTTGAGACCGACGCATCGCGGGCCCACTGGCGCGTGCTGGGAAGCGACGCCAGCATCATCAACGACGCGTACAACACGGATGATGGAAGCGTCGACGACCTTCTCATCATTGTTCGAACGGGCTGGCCCGCGACGTCGATGGAGATCGGGGCCCACTATGCAACACTCGAGGAATTCATGCCTGTTAGGCCGAGCACGAAGCGGGTCGAAGAACTCGCCGCGCCCCCAATCATCGCGCTTTCCAGCGGCGTCGAAGTGTGGGCCACTCCACGACCACCACCGGCTGGTGCGCGCGCCCCGCTGATCCGCTACGCCGTCACCGACCGCTTCGCCCTCCCCCTGCTCCCCCTCTGGCCCGGCTTCGCCATCAACACCGCCTTCTACGCCCTTCTGCTGTTCCTCGTACGGCGCACGCCGGGCGCTCTCCGCCGCACGGGTCATCGGCGGCGTGGACGCTGCGACTCCTGCGGCTACGACCGATCGGGACTGGATCGAACCATCGAATGCCCAGAGTGTGGCCGGCCAGCAACGCCTCACAACCGACTCGCAGCGAAAGCCTGATCTCCTGCCATCACACTACCTCCTCGCGTACCATCGTCCCCCATGATCGACCTCAAGCACCTCCGCGAGAACCCAGAGCACTACCAGCGCGGCGCCGATCGCAAGCACACGAAGGTCGATATCGACCGCGTGGTGCAGCTCGATGCCCGCAAGCGCGACCTGACCACCAAGCGTGAGTCCTTGAAGGCAGAGCAGAACAAGCTGGCCAAGGAGATGGGGCCCAAGATGGGCCAGCTCGCCGGGCGGATCAAGAAGGCCGTGGGTGCCGAGGCATCACGACTCCAGGCGGAGATGGACGAGCTCAAGGCGGGGCCGGCGGCCCTCAAGGGTCAGATCGAGCAGATCGAGGCCGATCTGGCCGGGGTTGAGCCGGAGCTCGAGCGGCTCTTGCTGATGATCCCCCAGCCGCCCGACCCCGACGTACCCGACGGCCCAGGCAGCGAGGGCAACGTCGAGATCCGGCGATGGAGCCCCACCGGTTTTGACCCCGCGAAACCCTGGGCCGACCAGAAGGGCTTCCACGCGAGAAGCCACACAGAACTGGGTGCCACGCACAAACTCATCGATTTCGAGCGTGGCGTTAAGCTCAGCGGCTCGCGCAGCTACGTGCTCACCGGCGATGGCTTTCGCCTCCATCAGGCCGTGCTGCGGTACGCCTTCGACCAGATCGTGGCCCAGGGCTTCACGCCCGTGAGCGCCCCCAGTATCGTACGGGAAAAGGCGATGGTCGGCACCGGCTTCTTCCCCGGCGGGCGAGATCAGACATACGAGGTCGGCATCCACGAGAACGGGTCGGAGTGGGAAGCCGACGGGTACCTGACTGGTACCGGCGAGGTAGGCCTCATGGGCTTCCACATGGACGAGATCGTCGATGAGGACGACCTGCCCATCAAGCTCTGCACGCTCTCGCCTTGCTACCGCAGAGAGGCCGGCGCCGCGGGCAAAGACACGGCCGGCCTCTACCGCGTGCATTACTTCGAGAAGGTCGAGCAGGTGGTCATCTGCAAGGCCGACGAGGCCGAGAGCCGCCAGTGGCACCGCAAGATGATCACCTATGTCGAGAGCCTGCTCCAGAGCCTCGAACTGCCCTACCGCCTGTTGCAATGCTGCGCTGGCGACCTGGGGCAGAAGAACGCCGACATGATCGACGTCGAGTGCTGGATGCCCAGCCGAGGCGAGATCGGCGATGGCGGCGTGCCAAGCGGAGACTGGGGTGAAACCCATAGCGCGAGCCGGCTCTATGACTTCCAGTGCCGTCGCCTCAACCTGCGCTACCGCCCCGGTGGCACGAACGGCAAGGGCGCAACGACCTTCTGCCACTCGCTGAACAACACCGTGCTCGCCAGCCCGCGATTCCTGATCCCGCTCATCGAGATGAACCAGAACGCCGACGGGACGATAACAATCCCCGAGGTGATCCGGCCATACATGAACGGGCAAGTGAAGATCGGATAGTCGAACGAGCCCCTTGCTCCACGAGCGGCTCGAGAGATCGCAAGCCATGCCCACGCCGCCTACCGAACTCCGCCGTGTCATCACACTCCCCGGGGCGGTTGGCATCGGGCTCGGCTCGATCATCGGCACCGGCGCGTTCGTCACGCTCGGGCTCGGAGCGGGCCTAGCCGGCCCCTGGCTACTTCTGGCGATCGTGATCGCAGGCGGTCTGGCAATGTGCAACGGGCTCAGCACCGCCCAACTCGCCGCCGTGCATCCAGTGAGCGGCGGCACGTACGCCTACGCCTATCGCTTCCTGCATCCGCTTGCCGGCTTCACGGCAGGTTGGGTATTCCTCATCGCCAAGACCGCCTCGTGCGCGACCGCGGCGCTGGGCTTCGGCGGCCTGATCGCATGGATGACCGGCAAGCCGGGCGACGGCACGACCATGACCATGGCCGCGCTCGGTTCCTTGTTGGTCGTCACCGCCGCCGCCCTTGCGGGCGTGACACGCTCAGTGCGATTCAACTACATCCTGCTCACGATCACGGTGCTAGCGCTCATCACGATGGTCATCGCTTCCGCACCAGCTGCATTCAAGGGATGGTCGTTGCTATCGTGGTCCACCATTACCGACCATCAGATCTCCGCACCGGGCGTGCTCGAAGCCGCCGCCCTCACCTTCGTCGCCTTCGCCGGCTTCGCTCGCATCGCAACGATGGGCGAGGAGGTGGTCGAGCCCCGCAAGACCATCCCGCGCGCGGTTGTGATCACGCTCGGATCCGCCGTGCTGCTTTACAATATGATCGCGTTCACTGGATTGGGTGTGCTCGGACCGTCGGAGTTCGGCGCACGATCGAGCCAGGACGCCGCACCACTTCTCGCAATCGCCCGCGCAGTCGAGGCCCCAACGCTCGCCGTGATGCTCGGCCTCGGTGCCGCGGCCGCGCTGCTCGCGGTGCAACTCAATCTCATCATGGGCATCTCGCGCGTCGCCCTGGCCGCAGGCCGCGAACGCGACCTGCCCACCCCACTCGCTCGTGTCGACGCTGGGGGCGTGCCCGCGATCGCAACCGTCGCCTCGACGGTCGGCATCGCCTTGGTCATCCTCGTCGGCAGCGTGCCACGCGCCTGGTCGCTCGCAGCCGCCGGAGTGCTGGTGTACTACGCCCTGACCAACCTTTCAGCCATACGTGTGGCCAACGGCCGGTTCGTCGCCCGCTGGGTGCACACGCTGGGCCTGGCCGGCTGCATCTCGCTGGCGGTCTTTGTCGAGCCACTCGTGCTCGGCGTCACGGCCGGGCTGATCGCTCTCGGCTTCGGCGGAAGATGGGCCTGCCGCACGTGGCAGCCCACCCCATCCGACTCGACTCAGCCGCCCCCGGTCTCGGTGTCAGGTGTCTCCGGCTCGGGTTCTTCGGTCTCCGGCTGATCTCCATCGGCCGGTGGAAGCGCTCCAGCACCACTCGCCGCCGGCGCGCTTACGACCTCGCGGCCCAGCGTGTCATTGATCAGCCGCTCGATCTGCTCGGCCAGATCAACGTCGTAAGGCTCATTTGGGACACCCAGCTCATCGGCCTTCTTCTCGGCGGCTTCAATGTAGAGCCTTACCTGCGGCGCGGTTGGATTCTGGATCGGCTGTAGATCGCCATCAGCATCCCGCTGAGAGATCGGTTCCAGTACGGGGTCGAGGTCATCCAGCACCATCAGGCCATCGATCATGGCCCGCTGCAGGCGCTGGGTCGCCAAGGTGCCCGCGGCTTTCTCCTCATCCGTCAGGCCGGCGGCTTTCAGGCTGTTGTACTCGATGAACTCCATCACACCGATCGGCAGGATGGGATGGTCCTCCAACGCTTCGATGACCGAAGCAAGGTCCTCCAGTGTCACGTCGCCATCCTTGAACGCGGTGGTAAGTTGATCGATCTGTGTGTTGATGCGGCCCGCTTGCTCGGCCGGCATGTTCGCCTCTGCCACGACGGCCTTCATGCCGGCATTCATGGCTCCGCCCATCCAGCCCTTCCAGTTCATGGCGACGATCACAACACCGACGACCGTCAGCACAACGATGACACCCAGGACCGCAAGGCAGCCAACCAACAGGTTGCCCCGGCGTGCGGTGGCCAACGGGCGACGATGATACGTACGGATGATATTTGGCACGGGAAGCCCCCATCTTGGCGAACACGACGAACCGAGAATCTTTGGCAAGCACAGGCCTGCTGTCTCTTGACGCTGGGAAAACCGGGGTTACGCTTTCGGCTCGACATCTCACCGATCCCCGATAGCTCAATGGTAGAGCGAGCGGCTGTTAACCGCTAGGTTGCAGGTTCGAGTCCTGCTCGGGGAGCTTCCCAGGCCCGCGTCCGTTTGACGCGGGCCTGTCAATTCACCCTCGGTTCGAGGCAGTGAATCTCCCAGCTCCCCCAAAATGCTCTTGTGATGCTGGGCGTTATCGGATATCCTGGATACAATGCGAATTGCCTTATGTTTGGTATTAATCTGGTATGTCTCACTCCCCGCCCGAGCTCAGGAGTTAGTGCATCTGCCCGCCGAGGTCGAGCTTGCCCGACTGGTTGATCTCGCTTCCGAACGGCTCGGCCTTCGGATTACCTATGAGCCGAGGCAGCTCACCGGGAGCTTCATGGTTCGGAGTGGTCAGGGACTGAACGATGACGCCCTCTGGGCGCTCACAAATGAATTGCTGGTCCAGAAGGGCCTCACCACCATCTCGACTGGTGACGGGCTGACCATCGTGCAACTCACCGGCGCCGGACGACTGGCAACTCCTACCGAGCAATGGACCATCGATGCCACCAGTTCGGGCCCCCGCCTTCACACGTCGGGCCGAGCCGGGTATGTGGCGATCCTGTACGACATCCAGCAGGCCGAAGCCGAGACGCTGATGTCTGCGGTGCAGCCACTGCTCAGTGCCGGTGGTTCCGTGACGCGCCTGGGCAAGAGCGACCGGATGATCGTGGCCGATCTGCGTGACCGCGTCGGCCGCGTCGCGTCGCTGATGCAAACGCTCGACGTGCGAATGACGGTGACCCAGTCGTACGAGCCGCGGGTGTTTTCGCCGGGGGAAGTGGGCGAGGCGGTCCAACGACTCATCGGTGAGGAGGTCCGTGTCGTACCCGACGAGTTAACGGGCACCTTGCTGGTTGAAGCAACGGCGTCACAGCACGAAGCAGTCGCGGCGCTGGTCGAGCGGCTCGATGCCGACACATCGGCGGCGAGGCTCTCGACACGCACGATCACGGTTCGACACCGGCCAGTCGAGGAGATTGTGTCGCTCGTGAATCGACTGCTTGGCGCTGGTGTAGCGGGGCAACCTGACGAGCCCGCGGATAACGGGCTCACGACCTCGCGCCTGCCGCCCGAGGCCCCCACCGCCGCCGAGCGAGCGCGCAACCGCGGCCAGGGGCGCTCGACCAACGATGGCGTGATCCAGATCGACGGTATGACCGTTTCACTCGTGGCCGACGAGGCGACGAGCCGGATCCTGGCAATCGGGCCGCCGGGCGTGCTCGACCGCGTGCAGCAACTCGTACGAGAACTAGATGTGCGGCAGCCGCAGGTCATGCTCGATGTAACGATGGTCAGCCTCACCGAGGGCGAGACCTTCGACCTCGGTGTTGAACTCGAGAAGATCGAGATCGCGGGCGATATCAGGGTGCGGCTCGCATCATTGTTCGGGCTGTCGACCAGCAGTGGAGATGGTCGCGATGCGGGCGATGGTGCAGGTTTCACCGGCGTCGTTCTCGACCCGGGCGATTTCGCTGTGGTGGTACGTGCGCTCGAAACGGTAAACCAGGGTCGCTCACTGAGCCTACCTCGCGTGCTGGTAGACAACGCCGCGACCGCCACGCTGGACGCGGTACGTGAGGAACCCTTCGTCTCGACAAATGCGAGCGACACAGTTGCGACCACCAGTTTCGGCGGCTCGGCGTCAGCGGGCACGCAGATTACCGTTACCCCTCGCATCGCCGAGGGCGACCACCTGCTGCTCGAGTATGCGGTAAGCCTGAGCCAATTCGTAGGCGAATCCTCAAGCAGCGCCGTGCCCCCACCGCGACAGGAGAACAGCATCACCTCCATCGCAACCATCCCTGATGGACACGCCATCGTGCTAGGCGGGATTGAAACTATGAACGAGGGCGAAGCGACCAGCCAGGTGCCACTGCTGGGCGACATCCCGTGGTTGGGTGAGCTCTTCAAGAACCGGTCTCGCTCGCGTGGGCGCACGAAGTTCTACGTTTTTATCCGTCCGACAATTACACGTGGTGACGGATTCGAGTACCTTAAGTACGTCAGCCAGGACATGGCCAAAGACCTTGGCGTCGATGACGGTTTCCCGGTGGTCAAGCCGCGGGTGATCAGGTGAATGTTACAGTTCGACCGTGCAAGGCCTTTCTGCGGTTAGTCAGCCGCGACTTTGCGCGCGAGCACCTTGTGCTGGGTGAGCGAGAGAGTGAACGGCTAGTCCTACGGCACGCCGATTCGACACCCCCGCTCGTGCTGCACAACGTAGGCGTGCGCCTTGGCGAGCACGGCGACCGTGAGACTACCGACGCACAACCGCTCGCCGAGCGAATCGATGCGGCGTATGCCGAGTTCGAACAGCACGCAACAACAGATAGTGATTCAGGGCTGACCATCGAAGCACCAGATGACAACCTGGAGCGCGCGATAGCCGACGCCGACCGCGACCTGCTGGCCACCTCGGGCAAGGCACCGGTCGTGCGATTAGTTGACTGGATGCTGTTCACCGCCGCCACGCGCGGAGCGAGCGACGTCCACGTGCAGCCGCTAGAGAATCGTGTCCTTCTCAGGATGCGTGTCGACGGTGCCCTACGCGACGTGGAGGAGCTGCCGGCGTCGCTCGGCGGCCCCATAGCCAGTCGATTAAAAGTCATGGGTCGCATGGACGTAGCCGAACGTCGCGTGCCACAGGATGGTCGGGCGACCGTCACGATCGGAAGTGGAGACACGGCACGCACCATCGACCTGCGCCTGAGCAGCCTACCGACCTCGTTCGGCGAACGACTGGTCGTGCGACTGCTGGAACCCGAGGGCACGCTCGACCTGGATGACTTCTCGGCGCTAGGAATGCCCAAAGACGTACAACAGCGATGGCTCGCAGCGTGCTCGCGCTCGAGTGGCATCGTGCTCTCCACTGGCCCGACCGGCAGCGGCAAGACGACGACCCTGTACGCAACGCTCCGGTGGACCGCACGCCGCTCAGCCCGCGACCTGAACGTCATGACCATCGAGGACCCGATCGAGTATGACCTATCGGGACCACACGTGGCCATTAGCCAAGCCCAGATCAACACGAAGAAGGGCGTAACCTTCGCGAGCGGTCTGCGGCACATCCTGAGGCAAGACCCCGACGTGGTGATGGTCGGTGAGATCCGTGATCTCGAGACGGCCGCCGTCGCCATCCAGGCCAGCCTGACCGGGCACCTTGTGCTCTCAACGCTGCACACGTCAGACGCGGCGACTGCCGTCATCCGATTGGTCGACCTAGGCGTGGAACCATACTTGGTGTCGGCATCGCTCTCCGCTGCCCTGGCGCAGCGCTTAGTGCGGCGTGTGCATGTGGATTGCCAGGGCAAGGGGTGCGAGGCGTGTTACGGTAGCGGGCTGCTGGGTCGCGTGGGGCTGTTCGAGTTGCTGGTCATTGGCGAAACCATGCGTGAGCGAATCGCAGCGGGCATCACCGCCAGTGCTTTGCGTAGCGATGCCAAGGCAGCGGACATGCGGACGCTGCAAAACGAGGGACGACGTCTGGTCGAGACCGGGATCACGACGCAACTTGAGATTGCGCGTGTCGCGTCGGTGAGCGACGAAGCGTTCGATGCCGTCGAGGCGGTATCATGACGCTCTGGCGCTATAAGGCCGTAACCACCGGCGGGCTCTCACGCAAAGGCGAACTCGCCGCCGACACCGCCGTCAGCGCCCGGGCATCGCTGCGTCGCATTGGACTAACGGTCCTCGATGTGCGACCTGTCGCCAGCGAACACGTAATTATGCCAGCGTCGCTCGCCTCGAGCCTGCACGGCGTGCTTAGAAGCCGGCGCCGCGATACCAAAGCCGAGGTGCTCGATGCACTGGCCACACTGCTAGCTTCCGGCGTACCCCTGGCCGAGGGACTCGGAACGCTCGCCGGCGCACGTTTGAAGCGTTCGAGCATGCGGCGGATGCTGCTGCAAGTCGACGACGCCGTGCGTTCGGGTACGCCACTTTCCGATGCGTTCGAATCGCAACCGGCCTGGTTCGACGCCTCGGAAGTCGCCGTGGTGCGGGCGGGCCAAGCCCGGGGCGAACTCGCTCACGCGTTGCGATCGCTGGCCGATCGACACGCGCGCATCGGTGAGTTGGCGGGCACACTGGCCTCGGCCTTTGCATATCCGGCGGTTGTTTCCGTCGTGGGCGTGGCGGTCGTCATATTTCTTGCGCTCGGGCCACTACCCCGACTCGTCGGCATTCTGGATCAAGCCGGCGTACAGCCACCGACGCTGACCACCGGTGTGATTGCACTAGGTGAAGTGATCGCGCGATGGTGGCCAATGATCCTCGCCGGGACAATTTCGACGCTATTGCTCGCCTCATGGACGGTACGAACAATCTCAGCGAGCGAGCGTGGCTGGCCAAATTCTTTCCGTCAACTCGTCCCCGATGCCCTCCGCGGCATGGCACTGGCGAGGCTCGCTGGCGAACTGCAGTCGATGACGCGCCTCGGCGTACCGTTAACCGAGGCGCTCCGTGTCGCAGCACGGACATTTAACGGCCCCATCTCCGTAAGCCTGCATTCGAATCTCGAACGTGCTGCTGCCCGCGTCGAAGCTGGCGAACGACTGTCACAGGCTCTCGATGACCAGCATTGGTTTGCCGATGACATGCGGCGGCTGATCGATGCAGGTGAGACGGCTGGCGAGCTGCCGGATCTTCTCGAACGGCTGGCCGATCGCCTGGAACGCAAGGCTACACGCATGATCGATCGACTGGCCGGACTCATCGAACCCGCCGCCATTATGATGCTCGCGGCCATGATTGGTGTGGTGGTGCTCGCGGCTGTGCTTCCCCTCTTAAAGCTACGAGAGGTGCTCTGATGCGTCGGATAATTCATCGAGCCCGCCGAGCCATGACGCTGGTTGAGGTGCTGGCCGTCGTCGTGCTGCTGGGCATCCTCGCCGCAACGCTTACAGTGGGTCTCACTGCCGCTTTCGGCCAAGGCAAGCGCGAACTCGCGCGTACTGCGATTGCCGGTGCAAAAGCCAAGGTCGAGATGTACCATGTCGCCGAGGGTGGATGGCCGAAGAGCCTGCAAGATCTCGTCGACGCACCACCCTCGGCCAGTTACCACCTGCCCATGGACGCCGCCCGCGACCCCTGGGGCACGATGATGCAGCTTGTGGTGCCCGGCCCCGATGGCCACGCATTCGAGATCATTAGCCTTGGAGCCGATGGCCGCATGGGCGGCGATGGCGAGAATACCGACCTCAGTTCGCTTGACCTGCGCGAGGGCGAGGAGTGAAGCCGTGCATGTGCCATCGCGGATTCACGCTTGTAGAAACGCTCGCTACATGCGCGATCGCGGCGCTTGCAATGACGATCGGCGCCGCTTTGCTCGCTGGAGCTGGCGATCCGCTGCCGCGCGCCGAGCAAACTTTCCTGGAGGCTCGGGCGATGGCGAAACTCATTGCAGTAAGCAACGGACCGGCCACGATGCGGATCGAAGGCAGCCGACTCGTGGTCAGAGACGGCCGCGCCACTCTGATCGTTGAGCGTGAGTGGCCGATGGCCGTGCGTGCCGCAGCACTCACCAGCGGGGTACGCCTTGATCGACTGGCAGATTTCAATGTCGAGGCCATCACTCTGATTCATGGCGAGCGACGGGTAGAGATCGGGCCATGACTCGCCGTGGTCTCACGCTTCTAGAGGTACTGCTCGCCACGGCGCTGCTCGCCTTGGCGGCCACGGGCATGGCATCAGCGGTAGATTCGATCACTCGACCGGCTTTCCAGCCCGAAGCCAGTATTCACGAATTGGCCGCCAGCATCGACAACGTCTTGCGAAACCCCGTCCAGCATAACCTCGACATCACCGCTCTTGCTGCAGGCGGTCAGGGCTCAATCAACCTCGATGGCGTAACAGTCCAGATCACCGTCAGGATCCGAAGCGGTCGTGGCGCCTGGGTTGAGTTCCACCGGGACGAGCAGCGAATCGCCCGGTGGGTTCGCGTGACGGAGGCCCGGCCATGAGACACGGCTTCACGCTGCTGGAGGTGCTGCTCGCCATCGCATTGACAGCGCTGGCCGCCGGTGCTGCGGTAGCCGTCTTGATACCCATGATGGCCGACGCTCCCGCCGCGGCCACCGACCTCGAAGCCCGCTCACGAGCGCTGCGAGTCTTGGAACGCATCGGCCACGATCTCTTCATCGAGCACGAGTCAATGCCGCGCCGGCGGGTACGTGTCGGCGATGGCTGGCTTGAGGTTGAGACTCGGGCTAACGGGCGGCGTATTGCAAGGCGCTACGACGCAAATTCTCAGGAAGTGGCATCGTTCGAAGCCGAGCTCTTTGAGAACGATCGCAAGTTGTTCGTACGGATCGTGGACGGCGCTGGCACATTCGAGAGGGAGTACCGCGTGCCATGATGTACGCTGCGTCATCCCGTCGGGCGGCCGCCCTGCTCCTCGTGCTGGCCCTAGTCGCCGGCGCCTTGCCCATCATCGCTCTCGCCGCATCGCGAGCGTCCGTCGCGGTCCAGTCCGAACGTTCACAGACGGAAAGCGCCCTCGCCGACGACCTCATGCAAGCAACGTCCATGCCGATCCACGACTGGCTCCGACGGGACGCCCCGCGCGTCGCATTGCCGCCGGATGCCGTGCAACCGATGGCCCGGATCCTGGACGACTTGTTCGAATTGGAGGGCCGTCCTGTCGAGATCACAGCGACCGCGTGGGACCTCCACGGCATGCTTCCCGCCGAGGCTGTTCGCCAGGGAACACCGTTGAGGCTCTTACTACCAGGGGATGTCAGGCAGCGTCTCGATGAGCTCGATACCGATCCGCGCGGGCTGGACATGTTCGAGCCACGTACTGGTGAACGGTTGATCTTTCCCTCACCCTCGAGCCAAACCCTGTCCCTAGGCGCCCTCGTGAGCACGTCCGAGCGGTCATCTGCCCAGCCAACCGTCCGACTGAACGTGAACACCACACCAGCGCCGCTGCTCGCTCGGGCGCTCCGCCAGGCCGGCCGTAGCGGCTACGAACAGATCATGGAGCGCCGGGCAATGGGACAGCGAAGCGGGGGACCGCCGATGCCCGAGGAAGATCGCTCTGGCTCACCGCGCATCGTCCTCGCCGCGTCAAGCAGTAGCTGGGGTGTTCGCATTGACATCCGCGTCGGATCGATCCGCCGCTCATGGTGGACCGTCTGGACCCGCGTCAGCGGCGACTGGATGCTCCAACGCCGTACGCCCATTCTGTGGGAGCCCCACCCGGAGCACTCACTATGAATCGGCTCAGCAGAGAGCGTGTGGTCACCGCTGGTGCGATGGCGTGCGTGGTTGCCGCATCTGGTATCGCCGTATCGTGGGCGTTGCAACCGGTACCACTACTTGTGATCGAGAACGCTCTTGAACACTCTTCAGACGTGGGCGTACGTGTCGCTTCCCAACCACTGGACGCATCAGTATTCGACGTTGTACTGTGGCCAGCGCCGGAGCAAGCCCCGCCGGTACAACCCGCGACCGTGGCCACAACAACGCCTATACGTCCCCCGAACTCGCCGGTGCCGATCAACCTCTCCCTGATCGCAATCGTGGAAGCCGATGCGGGCTGGCAGGTCGCCCTGTACGACCCGGGCGAACAGCGGATCGTGCTCGCCAGCAAGGGTGACACGGTCGGAGCTGTCAACGTGCGCGAAGTGACGGCCACAACCGCCCTCCTTGAACTCGCGGGCCGGACCCGACAACTCGCCCTCCAGGAGGATGCACCGTGACCAACTCAATGCACACTGTCGAGGTGCCCGCAGACGAGTGCTACGTTGCGATCACGACCAAACCGCCAGGCCGGATCACAGATCGCGTGGCAGCGTACGCCGTCGAGGGCCAGTTGCCACGTCCGATTGATGAGTTGTGTATCGCGTGGCGGGTTATAAGTGATCAACTGGTCGTTGTTGCAGTCGATCAAGAACGAGCGGATCAGTGGTTGGCCAATGGTGCGCTCAGCGCTCACGTCGTTTCGGTACCGGTCGAAACCGAGTTCGATCCCAAGCCGATCGAAATGCTGCGTTGTAGCTATCTGCCATCGACGATTCGCAGACACCGGCACCGCCGGATCACGGGCTTCGCAGTCGCTGTTGCCGTCGGAAGTCTAGTCGCTTCTTTTGGGTTGCACAAGAAAACGATCACACTCCTCGAACAAACGGCCGACGCAGACGCGGCGATCATATCGCAGGCCCGTGACACGCTTCCACAATGGCGAGAGGGATTGACTCCCCAATTGGCTCTTACCGGTGAACTTCGCAGATTGCGCAGCCTCGTGAATGATGAGCGCCAAGACGGGCCGATCGATAGCCGTAGAGCCCTCGCTGCGCTCTTCGAAGCCTGGCCAACAGCTCAGGGCATCCAGGTTGAGTCCATTGAGGCAGCCGGTGATCGAATAACGCTCCGCGGCGTCACGCCTTCTCGCGACGCCGCGATCATCCTGGCGGGTACTCTTGCCGAGGGCCCTTCGCTCGAATCCGGGCTCCCTCGCGTTCAGACCGAAAACCAGCGCGAGGGCGAAGTTACACGATTAGAGCTCTCACTGACGCACTCGGGAGGTGCCCATTGAGTGGCCGGTCCTCGATCATGACCAACCTGGCGTTGCTAATCGCATCGACGTGCGTCTTGGGCGTCACTTTTGCACGGTGGCGTTCCGCATCCAACGACCTGGAACGAGCAAACGCCGAATTTGTATCGGTCCAGCAGCAGACGTTAGAGGTCCGCTCACTTCAAACAAACCTCGACACCAAACGCATCGCCACTACGGCCAGCCGCGCTGACGCGCTCGCCAAGATCTCCGACGCTCTTACATCAGCGGGTTTACGAGATTCCGCCATGCGTTCACTCGACGAGCAGAGTGACACCGAGGTGGGCGACGCGGGTCTGCGCCGACAGACCTTGCGTCTCTTGCTCACGATGATCACCCCCGGTGAGCTTGGTCGCTTCCTCGCTCGTCTCGAAACCGATCACCCCGAATGGGGGGTGACGCGCATCGAGCTTACCCGTCCGCGCCGCGACGACGGCAATCGGTACGACGTCGGGCTGGCGCTGAGCCGGACGTACGATGCAACTGGACACCCGCAGGGAGACGCACTTCCATGATACGAACTTCACCTGTCCACCTGCTCACATTGTGTACCCTTGCGGCACTACTTATCGGCTGCAGTTCAAGCTCGCCGAGCCCCTACGTAAACCAGCCACCCATCCGACGGGACACTGACCGGGCCCAGAGACTGGCCGCCGAGGCGGTCGACCTCATAGAGAAGAACGCGCAACGTGCCGAGGAGTTGCTACGCGATGCCCTAGCTGCCGACCTTTACCATGGCCCTTCGCACAACAACCTGGGAGTGCTTCTACTCGAACGCGGCGACCTATACGAGGCCGCCAATGAGTTCGAATGGGCCCGCCGCCTCATGCCCGGCCACCCAGATCCGCGGATGAACCTAGCCCTCACCCTCGAGAAGGCCGGTCGCGTGGACGAGGCTCTTGCACTGTACCGCCGGGCGCTCGAAGTCCATCCAGGGCATCGGCCAACGGTCCAGGCTTTGACAAGGCTCGAAGTGAGAGCAGGCCGGGTTGACGACCAGACGCTCGCACGGCTGGACACGATCCGGCTCGAGGGTGAAGACGATGCGTGGCGGACTTGGGCGCGGAAAGAGCTTCACATCCAATCATCGTTGCAGGAAATTGGAGAGCCAGACAGGCCGTGATCAAGATCAAACGAATCACCAATCTGAAAGGCCAGTCAGGGTCACCCGCCTTCCACTGTTTACGCCAGTAACTAGGTGACTGCAAGGGTGTTGCTGCTCGCGGCCCATCGATTTGCAGAACAGACCTTCAATGGCTGGTGGCTCATGTACCGGCGGATCCGTACCCCGGAGACGAGCGGGGCCTTGCAGTGTTGTGGCGTTCCCGCCACCGCTTGGGTAGGGCAAGGCTTGCAGCAGGGTTGAATGGGCATCACCATTGAGCATCTCGTCACGCGTTTGCCATTGAAGTTCTCGACATAACCGTCGTTCCAATAGCTCCGTGCTCGATCAGGGGCGTCTTCCCGCCCGCAATCTTTGGGAGGCCCGACACAGCCTTGGCGCTGAACACCGCACTGTGGTCCGATAGCGTGTACCCGTCACGCCGCATCATCACGAGCGATGCGACTGAGTTTCTGCGGAGTAGATCCACCGCCAATTAGGGGTGCTCCTGATCGCTATCAAATAGTCGTAGGGTTCCTACTTGATTTGGCGGTTTCTATATATAACCTAAACGTTATGCATTCTTGCCACCTCGATCTAGTGTTCTCGGCTCTGGCCGATCCCACCCGGCGGGACATGCTCGAGCAGATGGCCGGCGGCGAGCAGTGCATCACCGATCTGGGCCGTCGGCACTCGATGTCGCAACCGGCGATCTCCAAGCACGTCAAGGTGCTCGAGCGAGCCGGGCTCATCACGCGGACGCGTGATGGGCGGCACCATCGCCTGCGCGTAAACCCGCGCCCCATCGAACAGGCGAGAACCTGGATCGACCACTACGCACAGTTCTGGCACGACCAGTTCGATGCCGTTGAAGAGTACCTGAAGAAGCAAAGCGACACCGACCAACACACACAGCCCTGAGGGAGGCAACCACCATGTCAACGCACACCAGTATTGAGGACGGCAAGCTCATCGTCACGCGTACATACGACGCGCCACGCGAGCGTGTGTTCGAGGCGTGGATCGAGACCAGCAAGGTACAGAAATGGTGGGGATGCGCCGAATGCACCAATGTTCGCTCTGAGGTCGAGGCCAAGGTCGGCGGCTCATACAACCACCACATGACCGTCCACGGCCAGGACATCCCAGGATTCGCCACGCTCACGGAATACGACCCGCCCAGTCGGCTGGCCTTCCGCATGGCGGGACCCGACGGCAGCGACACGGGAATGCAGGTGACCGTTGAGTTCAAGGATGTCGACGGCGGCACCCTCGTCAAGCTCGTCCACGAGGGCATCCCGGACACCCGCGTGCAGGGCGACATTGAACTGCGCGCGATCGTCCGCGAGGGCTGGACCGCCGCGTTTGGCAAGCTCGCAGTGTTCGTTGAAACGGCCACCCAGTCCTCATAAGGCACGACAGGAAACGCCATGCCAAAGTCAAAAGACCCAACCGAAGCGATGTGCTCGAAGGCTCGGTCGTACGAAGGCTGCGTAGAAGGGACATCGTGCAACCAGGCGTCGTTCAAACGCGGCAAGAAGGCCTTCTTCTATGCCGGGCCGCAAGGTGATCGATTCAAGGCGATGTTCAAGCTCAAAGCATCGATCACGGAAGCCAAGCAGCTTGCCAAGGACGACCCGGACCGCTTCGAAGTCGGCTCAACCGCCTGGGTGACGGCCCGATTCACGGCCGAGAGGCCGATGCCCAAGCGACTGTGGGAGAAGTGGCTGGCCGAGAGCTACCGCTTGGCAGATTGACGACATTTTTCGTGCTTTGGCCTTGATTGACGAATCTCTTCGTGTATTATTGACGAAGATATTCGTGAGGAGGCCGCATGGCGAAGCCGTCACCCGATCGAAAACCAACCGACTCCGAGCTGGCCATCCTGGCGGTGGTGTGGGAGCGCGGTTCGGCAACGGTCCGAGAGGTCTACGAAGCGATCCGTGAGCGACAGGATGTGGGCTACACCACCATCCTGAAGTTCATGCAGATCATGACCGAGAAGGGCCTGCTCGAGAAGGATGCCTCGGTCCGCCCGCAGGTGTTTAAGGCCACGCGACCGCAGAAGCAGACACAATCCATGCTCCTGGGAGATCTCGTTGACCGCGCGTTCAGCGGCTCGCCCGGGAATCTCGTGCTGCGCGCACTCTCGATGCGCAAGTCGACCCCTGACGAACTCCGCGAGATCCGAAAGATGCTCGACGAACTCGAAGGAGATCAGCCATGATGGGCTTGGACCTGTCGTTGAGCGCTGTCGCCACCGCGCTCGGCTCGGCCGTGCTGCACTTCCTGTGGCAAGGCGCGGCCATCGGTGTGCTTGCCGCCGTCGTGCTGGCACTGATTGATCGGTCAAGGGCATCGGCACGCTACGCCACCTCGTGTCTCGCGTTGGCATCCTGTGCGTTGATCTTCCTCGCCACGTTCGCGAGCGCCCTCATCCCAACCGGCGTCGCTGGCACCACGATCCCGCCGCTGCCCACCGACGTCACTCCGGCTCTCGTGCAATCGACTACTTCGGAAGCATCAACGCTCTCCCTCCAGCTTGTCCAGGGCATCGCATGTTTGTGGATCGCGGGCGTCGTGATACTGCAGTTCCGTCTCGCGATCCAGTGCCTGATGATCCGGCGTCTGACGCTGCGAGCGGTATCTGCGCCGACCGCGAACTGGATCGCGACGTTCGAAGCACTCAAGCACGATCTGCGTATAAGCCCGCGGGTCCGCATGCTCCGCAGCACCGCGGCCGATGTGCCGATGGTCGTCGGCTGGATCTCGCCGGTGGTACTGGTTCCCGTGTCCGCCTTTGCCTCGCTCTCGCCCGATCAACTGAAGGCCGTACTGGTCCACGAACTCGCGCACATCCGTCGGCATGATCACCTGCTGAATGCCATCCAGATCGTCATCGAGACCGCCCTGTTCTTCCATCCCGTAACGTGGTGGCTCTCGAACCAGATCCGGACCGAACGCGAGAACTGCTGCGACGACGCGGCCGTCCGCTCGTCGGCCCACCCCCGAGTCTTTGCCGAGGCGCTCGCCCGGCTGGAAACCATCCGAATTGCATCTCCCCAGGCCGCACTGGCCGCAACCGGAGGACCACTCATGTCACGCATCGCACGCATCGTTGGATCCAACCGCACGACACCCCATCGCGCGACAGCATGGCGGGCCACGCTCGCCATCGCGGCCGGCACGGTCGTTGCCGCCGCTGGTATTGCCCATGCTCTGAGTGCAGAGGAAGGCCCCCAGGATCGCAAGACCATCGAGATCCTCCATCAGTACGCCGACCTTGCCGATCACGAGGACAGCCGAGTCCGCGCCCTGTACGAGCTGCTCATCGCCACGGAGACCGAAGCCCAACGCGCACGCGACCGGCAGATGGTCACGCTCAACGAACAGCTTGAGCGTGCGGCCGTAGCCGGGCAACTCTCGCGCCGGCAACCCGTGACTCAGCTCAGCACAACGCGCCGCGACCCCAGGCTGGTGACCGAAGTGACAGAGCCAATCCGGACCGACCGACGGCACACCGCGTCAACCGGTGGTCAGATCACACGCCGCCATGTCACCGAGGCGCACGAACTCGCCGAACTGCACAGGCGTTTGGCCGCCAAGACCGAAGAAGCCTGCGGCAGCATCCGCGCGGCCGTCGACGCCGGCGAGATCACCGCAGCAGAGGGTCAGCAGAAGATCGCCCAGTTCAAGCAAGAACTCGAACTGCACGTCGATCACGCCCAGCGGCTCCACGCCGAAACCCAGGCCCTTGCACAGAAACAGCACAAGGAGCATCTGGCCGCACTCGAACGAGACCACGCGGTGCAACAAGACCGCCTCGCATCGCTCGCGGCTCGTAAGGCGAGTCTCGAGGCCCTCGCCAGCCGAAACAGCCAGATGAGCGACGAAGTCGATGCCGTGGCCGAGAGCTTGCGTCAGTACAAGCAAGCCATCGCCGCTCAGGACGGCGCAACACGACCAGGCCAGCCAACGGACAATGTCGCGGAAGTCTTCGAGTACGTGACCGAGGCAGCCAGGCGCAACAAGGTGTCAAGCAACCAGGCCGCCGCTCGGATCGCTGAGTTGCAGCAGCTTATCGAGGTTTACGCGAAGCAGATGGCCGAGGCCGAGGATCTGCTTCGGCAAGCGGAGCGCGCTGTGAGTGTTGGCGACATGCAATCGGCCGCCAGCCTGCTGAGCAGCCGCGTGGCGCAGAAGGCCGACCAGAACTTCCGGCAGACACAGGCGGATCTGGTGGCCGCCGAACGTCGCGCTGTTGACCAGCGCAACCGCCTTGCCGACCAACTCGTTGCGGTGGGCATCCAACGCAAGAAACTCCAACTCGCTCTTGACGCAGTCGATATCATCCGGCAGCACCAGTCGGGCCAGAACCAGGGCCACAAGATCGACCCCGCACTCCGCGAGTGGCTCACGGCGGAAGGATTCACCGCCGAGCAGATCGGCCTGCTGAGCCACTTCGCGAGCCACTCGGGGGCGCAACGGCGCAAGTAAGCAATCAACCCCGTCATCAACCACACGACCCGGGCAATGCCCGGGCCGTTTTCATGTCACTCAGGCCTGAATCGTCAGCTCACTCGGGCCAGATATCCGAGTCCAACAGCTCGACCGAGTTCCCCGCCGGGTCTCGGAAGTAGATCGACCGGCCCGGCCGGAAGAAGCCCGTCGGCCAGGTGACCTCTTGCTCGATCTCGACGCCACGCTCGGCTAATCGCGCGGGCCAGGTGTCAAGGTCGTCGACGCGAAACGCCACATGCCCCGGCCCGGTCGCCCCATGGCTCGGCACGTCCCGCCCCGGCCGCCCCGACCACTGAGGTTCGAACAGCAACAGCACCGACGCCTCGCTCACCCGCAACACTGCCATCCGCTCGCTGGGCTCTTCGAGGAGGCGCAGACCAACGACCTCGGCGTAGAAGCGTGCGGTAGCGACGGGGTCGGGGGTGTAGAGGATGGTTTCGAGAAGTTGCATCACTATTCAACCGCTTGTGAACGAAGATCGTGTAGATTCCATCGAGTACGGTTCGTTCGGACCGTACTCCCGGCCAGTATGCAATGCCTCGTGAGTTAGACTCTTAATCCTCACTCGTATCCAACACCGCCATAAACGCAGTCTGCGGGATGCTCACGCTCCCCACGCTCTTCATCCGCTCCTTGCCCTTCTTCTGAGCCTCGAGCAGCTTGCGCTTGCGGCTGACATCACCGCCGTAGCACTTGGCGGTCACGTCCTTGCGGAAGCCCTTGATAGTCTCGCGGGCGATGATCTTGCCGCCGATGGCCGCTTGCAGCGGGATCTCGAACTGGTGCCTGGGGATCTGCTTGCGCAGCTTGACCAGGAGCTGGCGCCCCCGCTGCTCGCTGCGCTCCTTATGGGCGATGAGCGCGAGCGCCTCGACCGGATCACCGTTGATGAGGATGTCGACCTTCACCAGCCTGTCCTCGTGGTAGCGGTCGATCTCATAGTCCATGGTCGCGTACCCGCTGGTCATGCTCTTAAGCTTGTCATAGAAATCGTAGATGATCTCGGCGAGCGGGATCTCGAAGGTCAGCAGCTCGCGCGTGTCGCTGATGAACTGCTGGTTCTTGTACACGCCCCGCCGGCCGAGGCACAGCGTCATGATGTCGCCGATGAATTCCTTCGGCGTCATGATGTCGACCTTGCAGATCGGCTCGCGGATGGCCAGGACCATCGACGCGTCGGGCAGGTCGGCGGGGTTGTGCACCTCGATGGTGTCCCGCTCGCCGCCCTTGGTCCGGATGTCGACCAGGTACGACACGGTCGGCGCCGTCTGCACCACCTCTACCCCGCCCTCGCGCTCCAGCCGCTCCTGGATGATGTCCATGTGGAGCAAGCCCAGGAAGCCGCAGCGGTAGCCGAAGCCTAGCGCCTCGCTATGGACGGGCTGGAAGGTAAAGCTGGCGTCATTGAGGCTCAGCTTCTCGATTGCCTCACGCAGGCTCTCGAAGTCGTTGCCTTTCTTCTCGCTGGTGGCGGGATAGAAGTCGCAGAACACCATCTGCCGCGGCGGCTCGTAACCCTCCAACGCTTCGCTCGCCGGATCGATGTCCAGCGTGATGGTGTCGCCAACGCGCACGTCGCCCAGCGTCTTAATAGCGGCGATGAGGTATCCGGTCTCGCCCGCGCTGAGCTGCTTGGTCTTGGTGGGCTTGGGCGTGTACTTGCCAAGCTCGGTCACCACGAACGTGCGACCAAGCCCCATCATCCGGATCTTGTCGCCGGTCTTCAGCGAGCCGTCGACGAGGCGGATGTACACGATCACGCCGCGATAGTCGTCGTACACCGCGTCGAAAATGAGCGCCCGAGTCTGCTCCATCTTGGGCGGGCTCGGCGCCGGTAGCCGCTCACAGATGGCATCGAGCAACTCGGGGATGCCAATCCCGCTCTTCGCGCTCACGCGCAGGCAGTCCTCGGCCGAAAAGCCCAGCGCCTGTTCGACCTCCATCGCGATCTCGTCGGGACGAGCGCCGGGCAGGTCAATCTTGTTGAGCACCGGCACGATCTCAAGGTCCTGCGCCACCGCCAGGTACGCATTCACGATGGTCTGCGCTTCCACGCCCTGGCTTGCATCGACCACCAGGATGGCCCCCTCGCACGCCTTGAGCGCCCGGCTGACCTCGTACCCGAAGTCAACGTGTCCGGGCGTGTCGATGAAGTTGAGCATGTAGGGCTTGCCATCGTGCTGGTGCATCACCGTCACGGCCGACGCCTTGATCGTGATGCCCCGCTCGCGCTCCAGGTCCATGTTGTCGAGCGTCTGCTCACGGCGTTCGCGATCGCTCACGGCGTTGGTGGCCTGGAGCAGCCGGTCGGCCAGCGTGCTCTTGCCGTGGTCGATGTGAGCGATGATGGAAAAATTGCGGATCTCGGGGTCCATGCGGGCTGGGTGCTCCGGGTCGGTCGGCTGAGTCATGGGCAAGAAAATTGGCCGGGACGAAGCCCGGAAGCGGGCATTGTAGTTCGCATGCACCCGGAATCCGGCCTTCTGGAACCACCAGTTCGTGCGGGGCAGCCCGCGCGGGCTTGCCTTCGCCGTGATGCGGGGAACGATGACTGGTGAGCCCCCCACCACCGACCAGCCCCGACGCGACGCCTGATCGCAAGGCTTCGCGCTCGGTGGCCACGCGGGTGCTGTGGAGCTTCCTGCCGCAATCCATCCCCCCGATGGCCCGCGCCAACTACCGGCGTGAGGCTCTGGCGGCGCTCTTTCTGCCATTCGCGCTCGCCGCCACCGAGGGTGCCATCATCAGCGTGCTCGTGCGGGTGGCTTATGAGGATCGCGTCGGGCCCATCCTGCTCAATCTCGCCGTCGGCGTACTAGCCGCCGCGCCGGCCATGGCCAACATCACCAGCTTTGTGTGGGTCAAGCTCAGCCACGGCTCGCCCAAGATCCGCTTCATGAACACGCTGCAGATCGCGCTGCTGGCGATGGTGCTGCTCATTGCCCTGAGCCCGCGCTCGGGCTTGGGCTTGGCCACCACCACGCTGGCCGTGGTAGCCGGGCGCATGTTCTGGGCCGGGCTCGTCACCATCCGCTCGACGGTCTGGAGTTACAACTACCGCCGCGACACGCGGGCCCAGATCACCGGCAAGTTCGCCACCATCCAGGTACTCTCGCTATCCCTCCTGGGTCTGGGACTAGGCCAAGCGATGGACTTGGACGACAGGGCCTTCCGCGTCATGCTGCCCCTAGGCGTGCTGCTCGCGGGCGTCGGCGTGTGGCACTACTCCAAGATCCGAGTCCGCCACGAGGCCGCCCTGCTTGCCGGCGAACGCAAGGGGGAATCGAGGAAGGCCATCTCGCTCAACCCCTGGTCGGTTGTGCGCACGCTGCGCGACGATCGACCGTTTGCCCGCTTCATGTCGGCCCAGTTCATGCTCGGCATGGGCAACATGATGGCCGGCGCCCCGCTCGTGCTCGTGCTGCGCGAGCAGTTCGGCCTGGGCTACCTCGCGGGCATCCTTATCGCCAGTTCCATCCCCATGGGCCTCATGCCCTTCTTCATCCCCATGTGGGCCCGGCTGCTCGACCATACCCACATCGTGCGGTTCCGCACGATCCACAGCTGGGCATTCCTTGCCAATCTTGGGCTCATGATCGCCGGCGTGTGGACCGGCCAACTCTGGCTCGTGGTGCTTGCGGTGATCGCCAAGGGCATCGCCTTCGCTGGCGGTGTGCTCGCGTGGAACCTGGGTCACCTCGACTTCGCACCGCCCGGTCGCGAGTCGCAATACATGGGTGTCCACGTCACGCTCACCGGCGTGCGCGGAGCACTGGCCCCCATGATCGGTGTCTCGATCTACACCATCGCCGCCAGTTCGGGCTTTGGCTTGAACCCTGGTGCCTGGACATACGCCTTGTGCCTGCTAATCGCCGGTTGCGGAACAGCCGCCTTCTTCGTGCTGGCCAAAGATCCCGTGGTCCGGAGCCGCATCCGCGAGGCTCCCTTCGAGCCCGCCCCGCCCAGCCGTACGAGCGCCTGATTCCCAAATTCATCGGAGATCTCAATGGGTACCCCCACCCCCGAGTTGGCTATCGACCTCCGCAGTGACACCGTCACGCGCCCCACCGATGCCATGCGCGAGGCGATGGCGCGGGCGGAAGTAGGCGACGACGTGCAGGAGGGTGACCCAACCGTCCGCAAACTCGAGGCCCGCGTCGCCGATATGCTCGGCAAGGAAGCCGCCGTTTTCGTGCCCAGCGGTACCATGGCCAACCTCTTGGCCATCAAGACCCAGACCCAGCCCGGCGATGAGATCGTCACCCACGAGCAGTCGCACATCTACCACTGGGAAACAGGCGGATACGCCGCCGTGGCCGGCTGCTCCATCCGCTTGATCCCCGGCGAGCGCGGCCAATTCACGTCCCAGACGCTCCGCCGCAACGTTCGCTTCGAGGACCAGCATTGCCCACCGACGCGTATGGTCGCCATCGAGAACACGCACAACAAGGGCGGTGGGCACGTGTGGGATCTCGATGCCATCGATGCCATCGCAGACGAAGCCAAAGCTCTGAACCTCCGGTTCCATGTTGACGGCGCGCGTCTGTGGAATGCCCACGTCGCTACTGGCCAGTTACTTTCACGCCTCGTGCGCGATGCCAACAGCGTGAGTGTCTGCTTCTCAAAGGGCCTGGGTGCCCCGGTCGGCTCGGCGCTGGCCGCCGACGTGAAGACCATCGCACTCGCCCGCCGGTGGCGCAAGTTGCTCGGTGGCGCCATGCGCCAGTCAGGCCTTGTCGCCGCCGCCGCGCTGCATGCCCTGGATCATCACACCGAGCGACTGACTGAGGACCACGCTCACGCGAAACTGCTGGCAAACGCCATCACCGAGTGCCCGGGCTTGGCCCTGGATCCCTCGGACGTACAAACCAACATCGTTTTCGCGCGCGTCGCACCCAATCAGCCGCTGGAAACCCAAAACCAACTCGCCGACGAACTCAGCATGCTGCTGGCCCGTGAGGGCTTGGGCGTGCTTTCAGAGGGTGATGGCCGAGTCCGCGCTGTGTTCCACTTGGATGTCTCTACCGATCAAGCAAAGCGAGCGGCCGAAATCTGGAAAGCCTGCACCGCTCAGCTCACGAGCGTTAGCTTGCCCGGCACCACTCGGTAATCTCGCCACTCGCGGCAAGCATCGAGGCCTTCGAGAGCGCCTGACGCCGCTCGGGCGTCACGTTCTCGAACTTGATGCCGGCCACCCAGCCGAAGATACGTCGCCGCTCGATGCGTGTGATCACGCCCTCGAACTCGAGCTTGCCCATCCCCCAGTCGAGCTGGAGTATGATTTTCTCGCCCGGCTCGCCAGGCTTCGGCCCACGTCCGCAAATGCGCACCCCGCCGGCCGACAGGTCCAGCACGGTGCCGAGATCACAGGAGACTCCCTCGGGCGAGATCCGCCCCGTGCGACGTTTCTGGTTGAGATCGGGTTCTGATGGGATCGGGATCATGTAGGGCCACCGCATCATGGTTCGGTCCTCCGTGTCTGGAAACAACAGACCACCGAAGACCAGGACGAGCAAGAACAACCCGCCCACGACCTACATCGGACTCAGCCGACGGAATCTCCAAACGAAACCCCCTCACCGATTTACCAGTTATTGTGACGTAGATGCCCTAGGCCGCCTTCGCCTCGTCGCTTAGTGCTGGGCTTTCAAGCCAACGGCGGAGCTCGTCCAGATCGGCGCTTCCCGGCGCAGGATGCAGCTTGCCCTTGGTCGCCAGCGGCGTGGTCGTCCCCGACTGACGCATCACCAGCGTGCCGTGCTCATCTCTCGAGATCACCACAGGTCCACGGATCGGTTCCCGGACCGTCGCAGCTTGGCTACCGATGGCAAGGGTCACGCCCGGCATGATCGCTTTCTCGACCGAGATCGTGACATCCTCCAGCTTCGAGTACGCATGGAGCACACGCTGGATCGCAGCGCGGATCGACGGAAACCGGGCCTGCTCACTCACGATCTCGAATTCCAGCCGAGTAATCTCCTTGGCCTGCGACGGTGTGGGCTTGCCCGCCCCCTGCTGGATGTCGGCCAGTTCTTGACGCGCCCGTTCGATTCGACTCACCGTCTGTGGTAACAGATCCTCGAACATTCGCGCGCACGCGTCCATCTCCGCATCAACACCGATGCGGACGAGCGTCTCGCCTTCGGCCTCGCCGCCCAGCGTGCGCACCTCGCCACCAAATCGCGCCCAGAGTTCACCACCAACCACGGTACAGGATGGCGACCGGACGCAACGCCCAACATGGGTGGTACAATTCGTGATCTCTCGCTGCGCGCGAAGGTCGTACTTGACGGTCACCGTCGCTCCGTCGAGATACTTGGCCTCCAGGTCCCCGCCCACCGAGAGTTCTCCTTTGCCTCGCCCGGCCATACCGCGGAGCAACACCACGGATCCCTTGGCTCGAATCTCCGCGGCTTCGACCAATTCGACGACCTCGAGATTACCGCCAATTTCGACCTCGAAGCAATCGCGAATTCCCTTGCCGATCAGCACGTCACCAGGAAACTTGACGTTGCCCGTGCTGAAGTCCACCGACTCGGCAATCTCAAGCACTGGGTCGATACTCAACTTTGCCGGCGTCAGTTCGACCCTACCCTTGCACTTCGCAACAACCGTGCCGTCGTCATTGACTTCGACGGAATCGTCGAACTTGAGCTGGCACGGCTTGCCCACCGTCGCTTTGATAACCTCGCCGCGCACGTCCATACCGTCCTCGGCCTCGGTATGCTCGTGCAGCGTTCCAATGACCTGGCCCTGCTCCACGATAACGAAGGCGGATCGCCCGTAGTGATCGAACGCGGGTGCCTGACCCTCAGCCTGTGATCTTGGCTCGGGAGGGATCAGTTCTGGATTGAGTTCAAAACGACCATCTTCGCCTTCGACGGACGCCCTGCCCTCGGCCACAACAGCCTCGGCCGCAGCCTCAGTATCTGTGCTGAGCTGGCTCGCGAGATCCATCGCCGCTTCGGCGATGACGGTCGACGGCTCGATGCCCCGCGCCGCCAGGATCGCCTCGACCGAATCTGCGGTCACGACCTGTGGATCAGAACCGGGGTCGATCTGGAGCGTGGCCCGCAACCCGTCTGCAGAGATCGATACACGGCAGGCCTTGTCGAGGGCATCGGTGCTCACGGTGTATCCTCAACCCGCAGAAGCGGGTACTCAGGCGGCCTGAGTCTGAGCGAGTGTTTCCTGGATGCGCTGGCTGAGCAGGTCTGGCGTGAACGGCTTGACCACGTAGTTATCTGCACCCGCCTTAATGGCCTCGGCCACGTGGGACTTGTTGGGCTCCGACGCAACCATGATGACCGGCGTCAGTGTATCGCTCTGGCGGAACGCCTTCACCAAGCTCAACCCATCCATGTTGGGCATACCCCAGTCAACGAGCAGCAGGTCCGGAGTGGTGGTTTCCAGCAAGTCCATTGCTTCCTGGCCATCGCAAGCCTCCACGACATCGGAATAGCCAAGCTGGATCAGCACCGACTTCTGGATGTGGCGCATCGTCTTCGAATCGTCAACGAGCATGATCTTCATCGAGCGTCTCCGTAGAACAAGGCTTATGCACCGGCGCAGACGGGCCGGCCTGTGCGATCGCCGACCTCGGCTCGGTCTTCGAGCGAGAACTCGACCACGAAGTGCCCGCAGTCGGTTGCACAGGGAAGCACGATGGCAGGCGCTCCATTGCGCACAGATGCCGCCAGTGGATTCACCCCGTGTACCATGATTGGAATCGAAAACACTGCCTGCCCATCGGGGAACCACGCGCACGCAGCACCGCAAATCATGCCGAGCAACTCGCACGCCGCGTCAGCGAGATCCGCAGACTCGCGGGCAACCTCCAAGCCGGTGAAGAGCGCGAGGATCCGATCCGCAGTTTCTTGGTCTAGGCTCAGCGCCACCTTGCCTTCGAGATTCCCCGCCACATCGGCCACGACTGATACATCGTGTGGGGTGCCACTCGCGTCGACCCACTGCGGCTCTCCAACTTCGACTTGAAGTTGCAGCATCGTCTCGAACACGTGATGCACGCTCTGAATGAACGGCGTGATGCGCGCGATGTCCATGGCACCTCCAGGTCTGGGACTGTGGGAACCACCCCACCCTTCGACCATTCCCGGACCGCCCTTGAGCCAGGACCAGTAAAAACCGCCCCGACATCGGGGCGGCTCGGTCAGCAATGACGAATGTTATTGGACAGTGCCCGAGACTACGCCTCGGGTCGGGAACGGTCCGGTTTAGTCGCAGCCAGCGTCGAACAGGTTCTGGAACTCCAGGAAGTCGAACAGCGTCAGCACGCCATCGCCATCAAGGTCGGCGGCCAGATCACCGGCATCAAACTGGTTCTGGAAGCAAAGGAAGTCGAACAGGGTCAACTCGCCGTCATCATCACAGTCAGCAAGGCACTCGTCATCCAGACGATTCGCAACGTCGAAGTTGGCAGCTGTTGCACCACCAAGAGTACCAGCAAGGGTGCTGAACAGCAGTTCGCCTTGGGCCAAATCGGCCGTCGAAGTACCCTTCCAGGTCAACTCCTCGGAACCATCGGCCGGAATCCAGTAGTCAAGCACACTCGCGAACGTTGGACCGTTGTGGCCACCGCCCGAGGAGCTGTAGCTGGTCCAAGGCCCGACAGGGAGAGAACCGGGGTCACCAACCCAGTCAGTGAGTGGAGTGGGGCAAGGATCGGGAGCCGTGAGACTTCCATCGCAGTCGCCCCAGATGAACCAGCGCCAGCCCATGCCGGCGGCCCACCCATCATCAGTGTTCAGGAAGAACTCATACTCGAACAGGCCGCCGCCAATGTCCTCGACGGTGTAGTCGAGCGTGAGGCCCTGGGCGAGCGACGCGGCGGGTAGTGCAAGCATCGAAGCAAGTACCATCTTCTTCATCACAAATACCCCTCTTTCACAAGTGATCGGGATCAGACCCCAACCGAGCTGCAATGATCGCCACACGGTGCGACGGCCATCTATCCTGGGTACAACGCGGCGGATCGTGCCGTTTCATCACCTACTCCGATCTCGCGCGCACGGGTTTTACCCGGATCACTCCACACTTTGCCATTTGATAAAAAACCACCCCCGCAGGCACGGGGGTGGCAATCAAGCAACTGTTATTGGACAATGCCCGGATTTCAGGATCCATGCCCGCCCGACAGGCTTACTCGCAGCCAGCGTCAAACGCGTTCTGGAAGCAAAGGAAATCGAACAGGTTCAGGACACCATCGCCGTCGCAATCAGCGGCAAGATCGCCGGCATCAAAGGCGTTCTGGAAGCCGAGGAAGTCGAAGATCGTCAGCTCACCATCGCCGTCGAAGTCAGCGTAACAACTGCCACCACCGAAGGACATCTCCATGGAGTCCATGTCGACGAAGGCACCACCGAACAAGCCACTGTCGACCTGAATTCGGTACACCGGTGTACCGAATTCCCAACCGTTCCATGCCCATGCGCAGTCCGGGTCGATGGTAACAACCGCCTCATCGATCAGGTTGTCGTCGATGTCGAAGAAGCGGATGGTAGCGTCAACACCGCTGGCATCAGCATTCGAGCCAAAGTAGCCGCCGAACGCGCCGACACCATCGTCAAAGAAGTACTCCGCCGGCTGGGAAGCCGAGCCAGCGAAACGGCTGCCTGCGTGTGGAGAAATCACGCAACGGAAACTCCAACCGCCACTGATGAGCAGCGTACCGGCAGGCCCAGCCCAAGCGTTGCCGTTGCCGTCAAACACCGCCAGCGGAATGCCCGCACCCGCCGACGACTTGTCGTCGTAGGTTTCCGAGAACTCACCGGTAAACGGGCCGACGGCCGTCGCCTGGGCCATCGCGAATGCCGGGACAACAAGCGTGGATGCAACAGCAAACTTCTTCATACCAATACCCTCTATCTCTTCAAGTTGGGGTGAACACCCCAAACGATTACGAACAAGGGGAGCGGTACACACAGCGCCCCACGCAGGCACGTATACCCCTGACAAGAAGGACGTTTCAAGCCAAACTACATCGATTTTGACACAAGAAGGTTTTTGTTCGGACACACACCAGTCCTGGACCACCCCTCTAATAAGCCCCGGTTTTCAACAACACACAAGAACCCAACGATGGCTGTCCCGGTAAGATCGGTTGAAATACTCATTTCCGATCGCCCACGAACGCTGTCGAGGCCACCGAAGCCAATGCACGACCGGCTCACGAGCGCCATCCGAACATCCACAGGTGCCGCCGGGCCGGGAGGCCGGTGGTGCTGAATCTGCTCGCGGTGCTACGGATGGGACCGATCGAGTTCGCCCAACCCCATTGGTTCTGGCTGCTCACCGTCCTTGTCCCATTGGCGGTACTCATCGGCCGCAAGAGTCTGTCAGGCATGGCGACCGCCAGCCGACGCGCAGCGTTGGTCGTCAGATTGCTGGTGCTAACCATGCTCGTTGGGGCCCTGGCGCGGCCTTCCACGCGCGACGCTGCCGAGGACATGGCCGTCACCATCGTTGTCGACGTCAGCCGTTCGGTCCCAACCACCGTGCAAGACCGCGCCCGTCGATTCGTGCGCGAGTCGGCCGAGCAGGGCAAGGAACCTGCCGACCGCATCGGCACAGTCGCCGTCGCGGGCGAAGCCGTTATCGAGAACCTCCCGCGCACGCTGCTGCCCGAGGCCGACCGCGCATTTACGGGCCGTACCGACCAGACCAACCTGGCCGAGGCGCTCCGCCTCGCGCTCGCCGTCCGTCCGACCGACGCCGCCTATCGCATCGTCCTCATGAGCGACGGCAACGAGACCACCGGCGACCTGCTGGCCGAAGCACGCTCGGCGCGCGCCCAGGGTGTGCCCATCGACGTACTGCCGCTTCGGTACAGCTATCAGAACGAGGTCATCGTCGAGCAACTGCTGGCCCCCGCGACGGCACGCATGGGCGAGAACGCCAACCTTCGCGTCGCCTTACGATCCAACGACACGGCCCAGGGCATGCTCACGATCACGGCGAACGGCTCTGCCATCAACATCGATCCCGAGGGCCCGGGCCCGGGCGTGCCGATCTCGCTCGACCCCGGGCTGAACACGTTCGTCGTGCCCATCCGCATTCCCGGGAACGAGGTCCTGCGGTTCGAGGCCATCTTCGAGCCCGACTCGGCGATCGCCAACGACACCATTCTTGAGAACAACCGCGCATTGGCCACGACGTTCGTCGCCGGCGAGGGCAAGGTGCTGGTGCTCGTGGAAGACCCGCCGACGGCCCAGCCGTTCCTCCAGGCATTGCAGCAAGCCAACGTGATGGCCGAGGCCCGGCCCTCGGCGACGATGCCCGACAACCTCGTCGAACTCGGCGCCTACGACGCCATCGTTCTCATGAACCAGCCCGCGGCCAACTTCAGCCGCATGGCGATGGACCAACTCCGCCAGTACGTTCACGACGCCGGCGGTGGACTCGTGATGCTTGGCGGGCCGAACTCCTTTGGCGCTGGCGGCTGGATCAACAGCCCGCTTGAAGATGCTCTACCAATCCGCCTCGATCCGCCCCAGAAGCGTCAGCTCCCGCGCGGTGCGATCGCCATCGTGATCGACACATCGGGCTCCATGGGCGGCAGCGTCGGCGGCATCGGGCAGAGCCAGCTCGATATCGCCAAGGAGGGCGCGCTCGCGGGCATCAACACGTTGTCGGCACGCGACCTCGCCTCTGTCATCCGCTTTGACAGCAACGCGGGCCTTGTGATGCCCCTGGCTGAGGTCACCGACCGAGGCGCATTCGCGCAAGCCGTTCGCCGGATGCAGATCGGTGGCGGCACCAACATGGCCCCCGGGCTCATCATGGCGCTCGAGCAACTCCAAGATGCGCCCGCCGCCGTCAAGCACATTATCGTACTGTCAGACGGCCAGACCATGGGCAGCGAGCGCGAGTTCCAGACCATCATCCGAAATGCGCTGCGCTCGAACATCTCAATCTCGACGGTCACTATCGGCGACTTCTCGAACGACGCGCTCATGCAGGAGATCGCCAACGCCACCAAAGGACGCTACTACCCCGTCACCATCGCCAATAGCAAGGCCCAACTCCCCGAGATCTTTATTCGCGAGGCCCAGACCATCAGCCGACCGCTGGTTTGGGAGGGCGCGCCGTTCGTGCCAGCCTTCACCCCCGGCCTGACCGAGGCCTCGCGCGGCATCCGTGGCGTGCCGCCCATCAGTGGTTACGTCGTTGCCGGCGACCGAGAGGGGATGTCGGTCGTCACCATGCGAGGGCAGGAAAACGACCCCGTGATGGCCCAGTGGCAGCACGGCCTGGGCCGCGTCATCACCTACACCAGCGACGCCCTCAGCCGTTGGAACCCAATGTGGCTGGCCTGGGGCGACTACCAGCAATTCTGGGAACAGCACGTCCGCTGGACGATGCGCGCCAGCGGCGACGCCAACATCCGCGTGGTCACCACGCGCGAGGGCGACCGCACGCGCGTGGTCGTCGAGGCCACCGACGCCAGTGGTCAGCGCATGAACTTCGCCGCCTTCAACGGTCGATTGGCTTCCCCCGATGGATCCGGCATCGACATCTCGCTCCAACAGACTGGCCCGGGCATCTATGAGGGCATCTACAACACCGAACTGTCGGGCTCCTACCTGCTCAGCATGAATTACGACGCCCCGGGCGAAGACGGGCAGCGCCTCCGGGGCACGGCTCGTGCCGCCATTGATCGCCCCTTCGCCGACGAGTTCCGCGCCACGCAAACGAACGAGGCCCTCCTGCGCCGTGTCGCCGAGCTCACCGGCGGATCGGTCCTCGCGGCCGACACCATCGATGAGATAACCAATCCCTGGCGCAGGGATGGCGTCGAGATGCCCATCGCCCTTCGCAGCATCTGGTTGATCGTCGCGATGATCGGTATCGGGCTCTTCCTGATCGATGTCGGCGTCCGCCGCGTGCGCGTCGACGTGCGCGCCCTGGGCCGCTTCATCCAGAAGAGCCTCAACGCCAAGGAAGAAAACCAGGCCCAGCAGATCGACGCTCTCCGCGCCGCCCGCGCCAAGGCCCAGGACCGCCTCAAGCGCCCCGACGAGGGACCCAGCGAGAAAGTCCGCGCCGCCATGCGCGCCCGCGAGCAGCAATCGACCGCTAAGGCCCGCTTCGAGGCCTCCGACCAAGACCTCAAACAGAACGGCAGCATCGTCGAGGGCGACGGCAAAGCCATGCCTGAGCCACCCAAGAGGACCCAGGGCCCCAGCCAACCCGAAGAGGAAGAGCAGGGCATGTCGCGCCTGCTCAAGGCCAAGCGGCGCACACGCGACGAATTCGAGGATCGATAGAGCCGTCAGGCGGGAGTGATTCACATGGCAGCAGAGCAGGACATGCAGACACCCGAGGCCGTGAAGGAAGCCTGCCAGCGCTTCGGCGAGCAGTTCCAAAAGCTCCGCGCCGAGGTCGGCAAGGCCGTCGTGGGCCACACCGACGTTGTAGACGCCGTGCTCATCTCGCTCTTCGCCGGCGGCAATGTGCTGCTCGAAGGCGTGCCGGGCTTAGGCAAGACACTCCTCGTGCGTTCGCTCAGCGAAGCCTTGCACCTGCAATTCAGCCGCATCCAGTTCACGCCCGACCTGATGCCCGCAGACGTCATCGGCACCACGCTCGTAAGCGAAGACCAGGACACCGGCCGGCGGAGCTTCGTATTCCAGAAGGGCCCGATCTTCGCCCAGATCGTTCTGGCCGACGAGATCAATCGTGCCACGCCCAAGACCCAGAGCGCTCTGCTCGAAGCCATGCAAGAGCGCAGCGTCACCGTCGGTGGCGTCACACACGCGCTCGAGAAGCCCTTCATCGTGCTGGCAACGCAGAATCCCATCGAGCAGGAAGGCACCTACCCGCTGCCCGAGGCCCAGCTCGACCGCTTCATGTTCAAGGTCAACGTCGGCTACAGCCAACTCAACGACCTCATGACCATCCTCGACCGCACGACGGGCCAGGAAGCGCCCAAGGTCGAACCAGTGATGGATGGGCCGAGCATCATCGAGGTGCAGAAGCTCGTCCGCGGCGCCATCATCGCGCCGCACGTCAAGGAGTACGCGGCTCGCCTCGTACTCGCGACGCACCCCGGTGGCCAGTTCGCGGCGGGCGGCGAGAACGGACCCGTCGCCAAGTACATCCGTTGCGGCGCAAGCCCCCGCGCAGCTCAGGCGTTACTGCTAGGCGGCAAGGTCCGCGCCCTCATCGATGGTCGTTACCACGTTAGCTACACCGACATCCGCGAGACGGCAATCCTGGCCCTTCGGCACCGCGTGCTGCTGAACTTCGAGGCCGAGGCCGACCGGGTGGATCCGGATGACGTGGTGAAGAAGATCATCGAATTGACCCCGACCGAGCCTGTGGCGACGAGGGTGGCTTAAAACACCAGCACATGCTCAAAGACGCCTCCCCAAAACGGCCCGCAACCGTCGACGATCTCCTCGACGCCAACCTCGTTGCGCAATTGTCCCGCGTCGACCTCCAAAGCCGGAAGATCTTCCGCGGCAAGGTCCAAGGCGAGCGGCGCAGCAAGAAGCGGGGCGAGTCGGTCGAGTTTGCCGACCACCGGCCCTACGTCAGCGGCGACGACCTGAGACACGTCGACTGGAACATCTACGGCCGGCTCGACCGGCTGTTCCTCAAGCTGTTCATGGAGGAAGAGGACCTCTCCCTGCACATTGTTCTGGATTGCAGCGGATCCAGCGACTGCGGTTCGCCGAACAAGTTCACGTTCATGCAGCGTGCCGCGATGGCGCTGGGGTACATCGGTCTGGTGAACCTCAACCGCGTTTCTGCGACGGCCATCGCGCGAGCAGAGGACGGAACGGGCGTGCTGACCAGCGTGCGCAATCTCAGAGGCCGCCGCCGTGTCCACGAGATGGGCCGGTGGATGTGCAGCCTCGAACCCGGCGGCGACCTGCCCTTCACCGACGCCTGCAAGCGCATCGCCCTCAACCGCGCCGGTAAGGGCGTGATGGTCGTGCTCAGCGACCTGCTCATCAAGGAGGGCTACCAAGACGGCCTCCGCCTGCTCGCCGGCCGCGGCTACGACCTGATCGTCTTGCAGGTCATGAGTCCCCAAGAGCTCGACCCAACCGTCGGCGGCGATCTCCGCCTGCGCGACGTCGAAGACCGCGACCACGCCGAGGTGACGATCTCAGCCCCGCTGCTCAAGCGGTACAAGAAGGTCGTCGAGGCGTACACGCGCGAGGTCCAGCACTTTTGCGCCGCCCGCGAGATCACCCACATGACCGTCCGCAGCGACACGCTCATCGACACGCTGCTGATGGACTACCTGCGCAAGCGCGGGGTGCTGCGATGAGCCCGTATCCAGGAATGGACAAGTCAATCCGACTGTATGAAGAAGGCGTCGAATTGGCTCGCAAAGAGCAATGGGCAGCAGCAAGGCCTGTGCTTGAGCGATCGTGGGCTGTTTGGCCGCACGGAAAAACAGCCTACTGGATATCGAAGTGTGCCGAAGCACAAGACGATCAGACAACTGCCTTTACCTATGCCGCTGCTGCCTACGCCCTTGGAGGCATCACCGATTCCATTTCAGTACAATTCGCCAGGCAGGCTGCCATGCGATATGAAGAGCGCCGTGGACGAGACGTCCTGCTCGAAACACTGCGGCGCAATCCTACCTATGGGCCAGCCAAGCAACTCGCGGAGGATTGGGGGCTAGAGGCGTGACCTGGCTCACCCCCGCCATCGCCGGCATCGCCGCGGCCATCGCCGTGCCGAGCCTGCTGCTGCTGTACTTCTTGAAGCTCCGGCGGCAGGATGTCGAGATCAGCTCCACGCTGCTGTGGAAGAAGGCCGTCCAAGACCTCCAGGCCAACGCGCCCTTCCAGAAGCTCCGCAAGAACATCCTGCTGCTGCTGCAATTGCTCGCCCTCGCAGCCGTCCTGCTCGCGCTCGGCCAGCCGCAGATCGAGGGCGACCGCGCGACCAGCGGGCGCCACGCCATCGTTATTGACCGTGGAGCCTCGATGCGCGTCGTCGACGGCACCGACGAGAACGGCAACCCGGTCACCCGCCTCGACGAGGCCAAACGCCGGGCCCTCGCCTTTGTCGACACCCTCCGCGAGCCGGGCGTCTTCGGCGTGTCCGAGGCCGACACCGCGATGGTCGTCACCTTCGACAGCACGGCCGAGATGCTCCAGCCGTTCACCAGCGATAAGAGATTGCTGCGCGAGGCCATCGAGGCCATCGAGCCCACCGACGCACCAAGCCGTCTCGACGAGCCGCTCCGCCTCGTCCGAGCCCAAGCACCATTGCAGGCCGCGCCCGCCGAAGCCGAAGGGGACGCCGCAGAACCATTGCCCGGAGCCGTCGGCACCATCCACGTCTTCAGCGACGGCCGGACCGAGGGCGGCGACGCCGTCGACCTGCACGCGGGCGACGAGATCGAGTTCGTGTCATTGGGCCAAACCGAGACCGGCAACATCGGCATCACCGCCCTCGACGCCCGACGCCAGCTGCGCGAACCGGAAGATGTTTCGGTGTTGGTCGGGCTTCAATCGACCGAGCGCGAGCAGACCGGCGTGGCCGTCGAGTTGCTCATCGATGGCAACACCGTCGCCGCGCGCCGGCTCGTGCTGCCCCCGGCCACCATCGAGCAACGATCCAATGAGTCCGGCGAGTCCAGCGAAGTGGTCAACCCCACCACCAGCGGCGTGGAGTTCCAGGTCCGCCGCCCCGGTTCGGCCGTCATCGAGGCGCGCATCCTCGATGCGGCGACTGGTGGCGCGCCCGACATGTTCGACCGCGACGACCGCGCCTGGGTCGTGCTGCCCGGCGCCAAACGCCTGCGCCTCGCCCTGGTCACCTACGGCAGCCTCGTGCTGAGCGAGGCCCTGTCCGCACTCCCAGTCGAGCGCGTCGAGGTCTTCACCCCCGACACATTCGAGGACATCGACGACCCGTTCTCGCTCTTCGATGTCGTCGTGCTCGACGGCTGGCTGCCCGACGCGCCCGAAAGCAGCGAGCTCGGCCTGCCCCCCGGCAGCTGGCTCGTGTTCGACGCCGTGCCCACCGGTCCATCATCGCTCGTTGACAATGGCGAGGGCCCGCCCACCGAGATCGTCGACTGGCGACGCGACCATCCAACCCTCCGCGGCCTCGCGCTCTCCGCCGTACGTTTATCTGCAAGCCGTACTGTCGAAACCACTGAAGATGGCACCGCCACGGTCATCGCCTCGACGGGGGCTGGCCCCGCAATTATCTCCCTCACGTCGGCACGCACCCGCGCCGTCGTCGTACCGTGGGACCTCGACGAGAGCAACTGGTGGCTCGAACCCAGCTTTATTGTGTTCCTGGGCCAATCCGTACGTCACGTAACCGACGGCGGCCCAGGCGATGCCCGCCAGGCCAGCCGCCCCGGCGTATCGCGCGGTGAGACACTCCCCCTGGGCGTCGACTCGGCCGAACTTACGCCCCCGCAAGGCGACCGACTGACCGTACCCGTCGATAGTGCGGGGCAGGCCATCGCAGGCCCGCTCAACGAGATCGGCCTCTATGCACTCTCCTGGACCGGCGTGCCGGGCCCGAGCGACACCCGCGACGGAAGCCGCAGTGTGCGACAATTTGCAGTCAATCTCGCGAGCAGCCGGGCGTCGGACATCACGCCCCAGCGCGAATTGGTGATCCGCGCTGAGCGCGTCGGCGCGACCGGAGTGGACGAAGGCAGCTTCCGCGCGCCGCGACCATTGTGGCCCTGGCTCATTGTGGCGTGCTTGGTGATCATCACACTCGAGTGGTACGTGTACAACCGCAAGGTGCAGATTTGACCCGCGCGCTGGCGGCCTGGGCCGTCACCTTCGTGCTGGCGCTGTACTTCGTGCCAATCGCGCGAGCCCAGGGCTCGGGCGGCTCGCCGCCCACCACCGTGCTGCTCGACCTGGGGTTCGGCAGCGAGCTACCGGCCGGACAGTGGGCCCCCGCTCGCGTCGTCGTCAGCCCAATGGACAACGCCGTCGAAGCGGTCGCGCGAATCGTGATCAGGACACCGGCCAACGATTCGCTCTCGACGCTCGTACACGTCGACACCACCCCGAACAAGGAAACGATCGTACCCACCACCCTATGGGTACCGCCGTCGATCGCCAGCATCACGGTCGACCTGATACAAAGCGGCGGACGCCGCATCGCGTCCACAGCCTACGGCGCCGTCGCGGGCGCTCAGGCCATCAAGCTCGAGCCACCCACGCAGATGCCCATCATCTTGGGTGTGAGCTCGCCGTCGCTGCGGCTGGCCTTCGGCAACGAGAACTACGAACGAGAGTTCGTCGGCCCGCTCGAAGAGCAACTTCGCAATCGCGTCGCCGTCGCCAAGGTCGCCTCGGCGATGCCGCAGCGTATCGGCGAAGCCCCGTGGCTTCCCAGTGTACCAATGGCATACCAGGGCCTCGCCGCCACCGTCATCGACGGGCAGCTCGCGCTGGGGCTCGAACCCGGGGGCCTGCGCGCACTACGTGAGTCGCTCATCGCCGGCGGCCGCGTGATGGTCGTCAACGCGGACAATCAGTCGTTACGCGCCATCCTGGACGAGTACCTGCCCACGGATCTCTCGGTCGAACACGGCAGGCCGACCACCTTGCCGGTCACACTTGGCGGGCCTGGCCAGATCGTCTCCCGCTCGTTCGATCAGGACTCGCTGCCAGCAGGCTGGAAGATCGTTCCACAATCCGAGGGTCTGGCGGCCGAAGGCCCGGTCGGTCTCGGCTGGGTGATGGCCTTGGGATTCGATCCCGACGAACTCGCCGACGCCGGCCTCGTGAGCGCCACCGAGACGGCCTGGCACGGCACGCTGGCAACAATGATCGGCGAGGACCTGGATCGTGGCACCAGAGCGCTCGGTACCAACCAGTGGGAAAACCAGCCGCTCCTCTCCGTCGCTGCGACCAACGCCCTCAACTGGGTGTCTCGCGCCCCGTCCGTTGGCCTTGGCGCGTTCCTGGCCATCTTCGCCATGATGGTGGGCTTGGCCATCGCGATCGGGCCGATCGATCGCTTCGTGCTCAAACGCCTGCGCGCGCTCCACCGCTGGTGGCTGGCCGCCCTGGCCTGGATCTTCCTGGCCACCATCGGGGCATGGATCCTGCCACCAAAGGTACGTTCGGGCCCGACCAGTGTGAGCAGCGTGCGCGTCGTCGACGCGTGGCAGTCGGTCGACGGGCCAGCGCGTGCGTGGCAGACGTCCGTCGACGGCATGTTCATGAACACCTCGGCCACGATCGGCTTGGACGACATCGACGAGGGATCCTGGCTCTCGCCCATGTTCGACCCCTGGCGAAGAACGAGCCTGGGCTCACTCAACATGGCCCCGACCGGCAGCGTCATGAAGCCGGCCCCCACCACGGCGCGCCTCTGGACCGTCCGAACATTCGGGCAGCAAGGTGCCACGGCTGCGACGATTAGAGCCAGCATCGAGGTCAACGATGATCGCTACTCCCTGCGGCTCACAGGGGCAACCACCGATGATCTCGAACTCGCGGCCGTGCGCACGAGCGGGCGATGGCTGCACCTGTTCCCCGGAGCACCCCCTCGACGCACGGGCCAAACCGTGGAGTTCACGGCGACCCGCGGCGACCTGAACCTCTACGCGCCCCGTCCATTCAACCCAGAGTGGGTAAACGACGATCGTTTCCAGTACATGTATCCGCGATATGGCGACGGTCCGCGCGAGCCCGAGCCGGCCTTGATGCTGCACCTCGACGGCGCCGATGCCAGAGGCCCAGCCTTGGAGGCTCTCAGCAACACCGACCAGTGGGCCGTCATCTACCTGAAGTGGCGCAACGAGCAACCATTGATCGGTTCCGACGTCGGCGAGACCTTCAGCACCCTGTGGGTCTACCGCCTCGCGGTACCAATCGCCACAACAGGAGCCCCGCAGTGATCGAGGCACGAAACCTGACCAAACGCTACGGCAAGCTCCTGGCCCTCGATGACCTCTCGCTCGATATCGCCCCAGGCGAGGTCTTCGGCTTCATCGGTCCCAACGGCGCGGGCAAGAGTACCACGATGAAGATCCTTGCCTGCCTCATGAAGGCCGACTCGGGCAAAGCCACGGTCGACGGCCATGACGTACGCACCGAGGGCGCCACGATCCGCCGCCTCATCGGCTATATGCCCGACTTCCTGGGAGTCTACGAGGACCTGACCGTCGACGAGTACCTCCAGTTCTTTGCCTCGGCCTTCGAGATCCCACGCAAGGAGCGCAAGACGGTGGTCGATGGCGTCCTCGAACTCACCGATCTGATTGACAAGCGCAGAAGCCCCGTCGATGGCCTCAGCCGCGGCATGACCCAGCGACTCGGTGTTGCCCGCGTACTCATCCACGACCCCAAAGTCCTGCTGCTCGACGAGCCCGCCAGCGGCCTCGATCCGCGCGCACGCATCGAGATGCGCACGCTGCTGGCCGAGCTCGGCCGCATGGGCAAGTCCATCATGATCTCCAGCCACATCCTGACCGAGCTCGCCGAGTTGTGCAACACCATCGGCATCATCGAGAAGGGCAGGCTGCTGTTCTCGGGCACCATCGAGGACGCTTACAAGAAGTCCTCCCTTGGCGATCGTGTGCGCATCTCGATCGAGGGTGGCACGACCACCGAACTCGCCGCGGCCGCGATCGAGACCGATGGCCGAGTGCTGCGCGTCTCGGCCAGCGGCTCCTCGATCACCGTCGACCTTGCCCCCGAGATCCAGTCACGCCACTTTCTGGTCGAGAAGCTGGTAGCCGCCGGCGCCCACATTGGTGCGATGCGCCCCGAAGAAGCCCGCCTCGAAGACGCGTTCATGCGGCTCACCAAGGGCACCGTGCAATGAAGATCGTCGCCTCTCGCATACTCCGCCTGCCTGGGGAACTCCGGCGTACCTTCTTCGGGGCCATCTTCCAGCGCGAGGTCAAAGCCCTGGGCCGCCGCCGCGCGCCCTACTGGGTGCGATCTGGCTACACACTGTTGCTCATCGGTATTGTCTCTCTGGTCTTCCTGAGCGTGTGGGAGTCGGGTCCGAACTCAGGCTACGGCAGGCAGACCGTCCTGGAAGTCATTGCCCCGGCCATGCTGGTCACCATTGGCGTTTTCCAGATGGTGGCCCTCGCGCTCGTTGCGCCGGTACTCACCGCCGGCGCGATCGCCGATGAGAAACGCCAGCGCACCCTCTCAACACTGCTCACCACGCCACTCAAGAGCCGCCACATCATCCTCGGCAAACTTGGCGCTCGCACCATCCAGCTCCTCGTCCTCGCACTCGTACCACTACCTCTGCTGCTCGCGCTGCGCATCTTTGGCGGGGTCGAGGCCGAGGCCATCCTCGCCTCGATGGTCCTGAGCTTGGCAATAGGCATGCTCGGCGCTTCGCTCGCCCTTATGTTCAGCATCTGGCACCGCCGCACACCATCGGTCGTCTTCTTCGCCCTCTGCTCGACGGCCGTGCTGGCCTTCCTGCCCTGGCTCGGCATGATGATCACCGAGTGGGACGTGGTTCCCAACCCGGACAACTTCTTTTTCAAGTGCATCGCGCCAATCGCCCTGTTCGTCGTGCTCTACCCCGAGGAGATGGGTGGCCCCACGGTGGCAAGCATTCGAGAATTCTGGATCGCCTCGACAAGCTACGTCGCCACAGCCAGCATCGCCATCGTGCTGTTCTCCATCCTCGTCCTGCGAGGCGTGCTCAAGCGCGAGGCCACAGGCTCGGCGTCCACCAAAGTTCTGACGCGATTGGTCGCACCGGGAGTCGAATCGCCCGCGACCCAGGGCGACGGCACCCTCCGCGACGCTCGAAATGTCGGCGACCGTCCCGTGCTCTGGCGCGAACTCCGGCAGAATGCCATCGGCGGAACCAAACGAACGATCTTCGCCGTCGGCTTGGGCATCGCCATCCTGCTCGTCATCTATGCCACGGCGGGTCTCGAGCGGCCCGGTATTACGACCGTTCTGTTGTTCATCGCCGCGCTCGGCCTCACCGCCCAGGCGGCCCTCTCGACGCCCGCTTCGATCACCACCGAGCGCGACGCCGGCAACTGGGGGGTGCTGCTCACCACGCCTGTCAAGCCCGCTCAGGTGGTACTCGGCAAAACACTGGGCTCAATCCGCAAGCTTTGGCTGCTCCCCGGTGTCGTGGCCTTCCACCTCGTCTTGGTCATTGTGTCAGGCTGGTTCCATCCCATCGGCGTGCTGCACGCAACGATGCTCATCGGTGCGCTCGTGTTCATGCTGGCAAGTACGGGTGTGTGCCTCGGGCTCATGTGCAAGCGCGGCGTCACCGCGTCGGTGCTCAACATGGGCATCCCTCTGATGCTCTTCTTGGGCTTCCCCATACTCGCGGCGATGTACGACAGCTTCTACGCCCACAACTACTACAGCGACGACAGCAGCCTGATCGCCAACATCGTCATGGTGTCCAACCCCTTCGTCCTGCTGTCCGAGGCCTCCATTACGGCCACTGGCGAGTTCGAACGTTTCAACTACTACCTGCTCTACGAATCGCTGGAAGGCGACAACATACGTCCCGTCGCGTTCACCGGCATGGTACTGCTGTGCTCGGGCGGCATGGCAGCCATCGGAGGTACCGCGCTTACGATCGCAACCCTTGGCTTCAACAAGTGGAACGGCCGACCCAGCTGACCGGCCCGCTCACTCGTGCCAGACGCTGATCTCCTCAATACCCTTGCGCTCCAGTTTCGGCACGACCGCATCCTCGGCCGGGAAACCTACCGGGATCAAGAGAAACGGCCGCTCGTGGTCAGGCCGTCCCAAGACTTCCTTCAGGAATCCCATCGGGCTCGGCGTGTGCGTGAGCGTGGCCAGCCCCGCATGATGCAGCGCGGCCAGCAGCATGCCCGTCGCGATACCTACCGATTCGTTCGTGTAGTACGTCTGGCCACCATCGTCGGTCTTGGCGAGTTTGAACACCACGATAAGCCACGGCGCGACCTCAAGGAACGGCTTGCTGTCGTCGGTGCCAAACGGCCGCAAATCTTCCAGCCACTCCTCGCTCGCGCGGCGACCGTAAAACTCCCGCTCCTCTTCCTCCGCCGCCTCGCGAATCTTGCTTTTTAACGAAGCCTCTCCCACCACCACAAAGCGCCATGGCTGCTTGTGCGCCCCGCTCGGGGCCGTGCTAGCCGCCAGCAAGCATGTCTCGATCACATCTCGCGGGACCGGCTTGTCGCTGAACATCCGCACCGTTCGGCGGCGGTCCATAGTGTTATAAAAACGGCTGGCCGCTTCGAGGGCGGTGCCTTCCGGCTTGAACGGCTGCAGGGGTACGAAGCCCTCGGGCATTGGCGTGGATTGGGTCATGGGCCATTGTTCCCATCCCAACGCCTCGGGCCCGTGCAAGCCCGTAGGATGATTCCCGAATAATGCCGTGAGGGGCCAAGGGCCCGGAATCGAGCATCCAAAGGAGGGGTAGTACATCCATGGTGTGGATTATTCTGATCGTCATAGGCGTCATCGCGTTCGTTGGCCTGGGCGGCATCGGCTGGCTCATCGCCATCTATAACAAGCTGGTCCAACTCAGGGAGCAGTTCAAGAACGCATTTGCCCAGATCGAGGTCCAACTCAAGCGCCGCCACGACCTCATTCCCAATCTCGTCGAGGTGGCCAAGGGTTACATGAGCCACGAGCGCGAGACGCTCGAGGCCGTCATTGCCGCGCGCAACCAGGCCGTCAGCGGCCTCAGCACCGCCGCGGGCAACCCGGGCGACCCCGCCGCCATGCAGAACCTTGGTGCCGCCGAGGGCGCGCTCACCGGCGCGATGGGCCGGCTCATGGCCGTCATGGAGGCCTACCCCGACCTAAAGGCCAACGACCAGATGATGAAGCTCCAGGAAGAAATCACCTCCACTGAGAACAAGGTCGCCTTCGCCCGCCAGGCCTTCAACGACGGCGCGACCCGGTACAACATTTACAAGAAGAGCTTCCCAACCGTCGTCGTCGCACCGCTCTTCGGCCACGGCGAAGACGCCGGACTGCTCGAATTCGAGGACTCAGCCGAGATCCAGGACGCGCCCAAGGTCGCCTTTAGCTAAGCCCGCATGGCTGACCTCCAAACCACCGACTTCTTCGGTCGCCAGGAGACCGCGCGCAAGCGCACCGGCCTCCTGGTGTTCCTCTACATCTGCGCCGTCGTGCTCACGTGCGCCGCCGTCGCCGGGCTCATGACGCTCGTCGCCCTGTATGTGGGCAGCAAAGGCCCCAGCAACCGCGGGCCCGACGTGATGATGCTCGCCCTCTTCGCCGGCGGCGGGGCCGTTGGCGCAGCCCTGCTCATCGCCGGGGGCACCGCATATCGCATCAGCGAACTCCGCGGCGGTGGATCCAGTGTTGCCTTGGCCCTCGGTGGGCGGCCTATCGACCAATCCACGAAGGACGCAGACGAACGGATGGTCTTGAATGTCGTCGAGGAGATGGCCATCGCCAGCGGCGTGCCCGTGCCCCCGGTGTACATGATGGAAAATGAACGCTCGATCAACGCCTTCGCCGCCGGCTACTCCCCCGGCGACGCGGTCATCGGCGTCACAAAAGGCTGCGTCCACGGCCTCACTCGCGACGAGTTCCAGGGCGTCATGGCCCACGAATTCAGCCACATCCTCAACGGTGATATGCGTCTGAACATCCGCCTCATTGGAGTCCTCGGCGGCATCGTGCTGCTCAGCCTCGCCGGCTACACGCTGTTGCGAGCCACCTACTACGGATCGCTCGCTCGAAGCAAGGACAACAAGGCGGCCGCAGCCATCCCCATCCTCGGCATCGGCCTGATCATCATCGGCGGCATCGGATCGGCGTTTGCCCGACTCATCCAAGCCGCCGTCAGCCGCCAACGCGAATTCCTGGCAGACGCGAGCGCCGTGCAGTTTACCCGTAATCCAGACGGCATCGGTGACGCCCTCCGCCGCATCGGCGGCACACCCAAGGGATACATCGAGAACGCCCACTCGCGCGAGATGAGCCACTTGTTCTTTGCCAACGCCGTCTATGCCAACAGCCTGTTTGGTGCCTCCTTAGCCAGCCACCCGCCGCTCAAGAAGCGCATCCGTGCCGTACTACCCACCTGGGATGGCACCTATCTCGAGCCGCGCCCACAAAAAGAAAAAGCCCGGAATAAGGGCAAAAAGTCGGGCCCGCGTCAGCAGCTCGAAGACATCATGCGCGAGCGCATGGGCGGCGCGCCCACAGGCGCAGCCGCCGCGCTTCCCCTGGTCGCCCTCATCGGCACCGCCGGGCTTGAGCACGCCGGCCATGCACGCACGTTACTCGACCGCATGCCCTGTGCGCTCAAGGAGGCCGCCCGCGATCCCTACGGCTGCCGTGCCGTCGTCTACGCCTTGCTGATGCACTGGACCGACGATGACGCCAGCCTCCGCCGGCAGCTCGGCATCCTCGATGCCCAAGGCGATACCGGTGTCGCGGCCCTGGTGCGTTCGCTCGCAAAAGACGTCGCGCCTCTCGACAATGACCTGCGCCTCCCCCTCGTTGACCTCTGTCTCGGCTCACTCTCCCGCCTCAGCGAGGCGCAGCACACCACGTTCCGGACCATTGCTCACAAGCTGGCCATGGCCGATGACGAACTGACCACCATCGAGTGGGCCCTCCTCCGCATCGTTGAGACCCACCTCGATGACCGCTTTGGCAAGGCCAAGCCACCAAGCGTCAAGTACTACGCGCTGGGCCAGCTCGGCCCGCAGATCTCGACCATGCTCGGTGCCATCGCACGATCGGGCAACCAGGAGCCGGGCGAGGCCCAGAGAGCGTTCGACGCCGGCGCAACCATCCTCGCCCGCGGTTCGGGCAAGGCGATGGTCCCCGATCTAGCGATGCCCCCCGCTACCGAGCGCACACCAGCCAAGCTCGACGCCGCCATCACCGAACTCCGCGCCGTCGCGCCGCGGATCAAAGCGAAATTGCTCGAAGCCGCCGCCGTCGTCGTGGCCCATGACCACGAGGTCACGCCCGCCGAGGCCGACCTGCTCCGAGCCTTCGCCGACCTGTTGGGCGTACCGATGCCGCCGCTGCTGCCGGGACAGCGGTTGGTATAGAGCCGCAACGTTCGGTCTTCCCAGCGCGAATTGGCAATGGGATGTCAAAGGCGGCGCACAGGCACAATTCAGAGAACAGGCAACGGACCACATGGTTCTCGGTCAAAGTCATGCTTCCGGGCGCTGCTGGCCGGCCTGCCCTTTTGTCTCAGCACGTGTCCGACGCAGACAACCTGCTTTCCAACGTGCTCCACGATGGGCGGTTGGCATCTTTGACCTCTTGGCCTTCCAGCAACCCAGCGACGCAATGTGCAGTTGGGCCCCACCCATGGTAAAAGGTGGCGGTCAACGAGTCAAAGCACGAGCGGCCTAGGCTGGGGAGCCCTCGCTAGTTTCCCAATCCCCGGAGCCCAGCTATGCGCATCCTCATGGTCTACGCCCACCACGAACCCAAGAGCTTCAACGGAGCGATGATGGCTCGGGCGATGAAAGAGTTGGAAGCTGCTGGTCACACCATCACCGTCAGCGACCTCTACGCCATGGGCTTCAACCCTACCAGTGATCGCCACAACTTCACCACCGTCGGTGACGCCCAATTCCTCAAACAACAACGGGAAGAAATGCACGCTACTGAGCACGGCGGCTTTGCACCCGATGTCCTGTCCGAGATGGAGAAGCTCGAGGCCTGTGACCTGCTCATCTTCCAGTTCCCCTTGTGGTGGTTCGGCATGCCAGCCATCCTCAAGGGCTGGATCGATCGTGTGCTCGCGATGGGCCGGCTGTACGGAGGCGGGCGGTGGTACGACAAGGGCGCGCTCGCCGGAAAACGCGCGATGGTCGCGATGACCACCGGCGGACCGGAATCGATGTACGTGCCGCCGACGGGTTACGAGAGCCTGAACCCCACGCTCGACACGATCCTCACGCCCATCCACCACGGCGTCTTTTGGTTCACAGGCATGCGTGTGCTCGAGCCCTTCGTCGCCTGGAGCCCGGCTCACATGAGCGACGAGGAGCGCGGGGCGACACTCGACGACTACGCCGCTCACCTGCACAAACAACTGGGAGAACAGGGAAGCCCACCGCCGACGGCCAGCGCCTATCCAGCACCCACGTTCACCCGCAAACTCGGCGACGCATGACCCGATCTCGTCTGGCGACTGCGAGTCTCCTTCTTCCTCACCCAACATCCGCGCTTCTCGGCGCCTCAGCGGCTATGGTCCCCGGCCCTCCTCACTGGTACCCCCATCGAGCCATCGCACCTCTACCGCCTCATGCGTCAAAGCTTCGGCCACCACCGGCCACGACACCACCGCTCCGCGTTCGCCCCGGATGGCCAGATGCACCCGATCACCCTCCACGGTGAAGCCGCCCGGCAGCCAGGCGATCGGACCATCCTCGCCCTTCAAGGCGTGGTCCAGCGCCATCACCCCCAGGTCGGCCCATTCGCCGTCGATGGCGTCGGTCGCCATGAGCACGGGTTCCGCACTGTTGCTGAGGCCGGTGAGGATCCACCGTGTTCCTGAGTAGACGATCGCATCGACCCGCGCGACGCCGTCAGGCAACGGTGACCGAGATGTCACGGCGTAGCTGCGATTGAGGTAGAACAGATCGAGCAGTTCCTGGTCGGTCGCCAGCAAGAGCGCCGTAGGGCTCACAGCCATCGTCCGCGCGTCGTCGGGCTTGCCCTCCTCGTCGCGAATGTAGTCCAGGTACCGGGCATGGTCGAAGAAGGCCGGCTCTTCGACCGTCCCATCATCGATCACCTCCTGCTCGTGAATCCTGATGCCGAAGATCTCCGTCGTGTCCGCCGCCAGCAGCATCACCCGCTCGACTTCTTCCGAGACGACTACGGCTCGGATGCCTCGGCCTAGATTCTCGATGCGCTGGACCATCGTTGGTTTGCCATCGGTCTCGGGGCTCGGCAACTCGTACACCAGAACCACGCCGTCACGCTGCGCCACGAATAAGTACCCTCGTAGCTCAACCGCACCAACCACACCGCTCGCTTTGCCTAGCTTCGCTCCGTCGAACACCACGGTCCGCGTGCCCGCATCGACCAGCACCGTGCGACCGGCGGCCGTGAACAACCGCTCCGGCTCGGTCGTTTGCGGGCCAACCATCGTTGTGCCAAGACACGCCGATACAACAACAATCGCACCAACCACTCGAACACACCCAGCCAGATCCATGCTCACGACCTCCTCGTACACATTGACGACCTAGCCTCGCCGGTGATCGCCAAGGGATTCTACGACGAGCCGATGCTCTACGACGTGCTCCACAGCAAGGGCACGGCCGACGAGATCCGTGGCCTGCGACACCTCGGCGACCGCCTCGGTCTCGACCCGACAGGCCCCTGGCTCGAACCAGCCTGCGGCAGCGGGCGATTCGTGCGAGCCGCGGTGGCACAGGGCGTGCGCATCGCCGCGTTCGACCTATCCGAAGCCATGATCGGCTACGCCCGATCCCGCATGGGCACGGCCGGTACCAACATGTACCGCCTGGGCGTCGCCGACATGCGCACTCTCGACGCTGCGAGCCTGGCACCCCGCTGGCGGTTCGAACTTGCCTTCAACCCCATCAACACCATCCGCCATCTTGAAAACGACGCCGAACTGCTCGCGCACCTCGAACGCATCCACGACGCACTCCGCCCGGGCGGTGTCTACGTTGTCGGCTTGAGCCTCAGCGTCTATGGCTTCGAACAACCAAGCGAGGACATCTGGCTCGGCTCACGCGGGTCGCTCAAGGTGCAACAAGTGGCCCAGTACACGCCTGCCCGCGGTGGCCGCGACAGAACCGAGCAGGTCCACAACGTGCTTGCCGTTAGCCGACCCGGCGGCGACCAAATCATCCCGTCAACCTACGGACTGCGCAGCTACGACCGCAGCGAGTGGGAGGCCGTGCTGGCGCGCTCGCCCTTCTCGGTGTGGGGCTGCACCAACGAGGCTGGCGAAGACATCGAGCCCGCCTCACCCGGCTATGCGCTCTGGGTGCTTCGCCGCAACCGCTAATCGCTACGGCACGTCGACCTGGTAGTTCAACCGAGCGCCAACATCCACGTCCTCGACCGCCAACAGGATGCGGTCGACGTCCGTGACACTCACCCCACGCAGCAATAGCTCGCGCCGCGCCGTCGAACCCGGGGCGAGTTGGGCAATCACGGCGCGCTGCCTGCCTACGCCAGGAGCAATCGCCGTTGCTTCTAACGTCAGGGAACGTTCCCCCAAGTTGCGAACTTCAGCTAGCACCAGTACCCCACCACTCGTCCGTCGGGCCGACGCTGTGACATCAAGATAGTCCAGCCCAACTCGAAACGGCACATCGACACGCACGCGCCGAGCAGAATTCTCACCACGGATATCAAGTTCCAACCCCAGGCTCTTGCGGCCCGCCGGCTCGCTGCGACGGAAACGGATGTTGACGGGCGTTCGGCGTTCCTGCCCGCCCTCGAGCAACAGGTCGGTCAGACGCGGAGCGATCTCCCACGAGCGCTCGTTCACCGGCAAGCCACCAAACCCACCAGGCGACACGATCCGGGCGCGCACGGATGTCACGCCAGGCCACGGATTCCGCATGACCAGCGCCGCCTCATGCTCCACGTCAATAGCTGCCAGCAGATCGGGCTCCAGCCGCAACGATGCGATAAACATGAGTAGGTCAGTGTCAATGCCCTCCACAAACACGGGCAGATCGCCAACGGGAATGCGATGCACAACCCGTGGTGTGGCCGCGAACGGCTCGGCTACTTCAGTGGCCTCGATCTCGGTCGCGTTTCCGAACACGTCGTACACCCGCACCGGATTCTCGCCGAGATACAGCTCGAAGTAACCAACGCCCGGCTTCTTGGGCGGGCGCAGCACCAGCAAACCGCCGCTCCCATCGACACGTGCAACGGCTGGCTCGTACACGCTTGCAACGATGCCATCGATGCTCTCGAACCCGTAGATCCGTCGCAACCCGATCAAGCGATCGCCAATCCCCCGCCATGCGGCGAGCTGCGCATTCACGTGTGGCAAGGGCTGTTCGTGCTGCCACTCAAACGACTCGACCAATCCCAGCCGCAGCGAGACGACGGGCAACTCGAAGCCACGGGCTGGCGGTAGCGGCGGCAAAGTGTCCCAGAACGCAAGCATCTGCTCGGCTAGGCGCGCCACGTTCGAGCGACGGCTGTGCAAATCGGCATCCGCCGGACCGAGCAGAATGATCCCTTCCGCGGCGCGCCCGGCATCCATCATGCTCTGAAGCCGACCGGCGACCTCGGCCACCCAGGCACTATCGGCTTCCGCAGGAGCTTGGACGGTTAGCGCCCATCGCCGAGCCTGTTCGTCGGCGGCAGGCAACCTGGCGCCAGCCGGATCGAACACACCCCGCCACGGTACGCCAACGGTCGGATCGGGCGCCAGGCGGTCGAGCCGTGTCGCAATAGACTCCAGCCGGTCGGCATTCTCAGGGGTGACAGCCAGGGCGTCGCTTCCAAGCGGGCCGACATGCCACCGGCTGACCACCTCCGCTAGCCTGTCGACCATCGCGACCAGATACTCATCCCAGAGATCCCCACTCTCCAACGCGATGAAGGCACGATCACCACCACTGGTATGGCTTGGGTCAGCGGGATCGTGACCAACTTCCAGAACGATTGTGGTCTCAACGCCCATGCGCGTCCGCATCGCGGTAACCTGACGCGCCAACTCCGACCACTGGTGATTCGCCGCTTGAGCAACCTCTGCGTGCTCTGCGGGCACCTCGACACCAGCGAGTAGCGATCTCGAGCCACTACGCTCGAGGATCTCTCCGGCAAGAGCTGATATGCCAATTCCTGGGGCGTCGGGGAGCACCAATCCCAACCGCCGTCGATCGGATAAGCCCGCCGCAAGGACTCGATCCGGCACTGCACTGTCGCCATTTGTCATGGCGGGCCTCATCGCCGGCAGCCACACGAACCGCTCTCTCAGGCGAAGCATGGGCGTCCTGCCCACGCGAACTACCATTTCCGCCTCGTACCAACCCAACAGCGGCAAGTCCGGCTGCCAGCGGTATTCACGCGCCCCCATGCCGAACTGCTCGCTGCGATGCGCTACCACGTTCCCGTCGAGATCCCGCACGTGCAGGTCGATTTCGATTGGATCACCCGAGAGGTCCCGCACGGTGGCCACCAACTCGGGCTTCTCCTGCTCAAGGAAGATGTTGCTCTCTCGCACGCACGCCAAGGTTGCTGTGGGCAACTGGACAACAACCACATCATCGAACCACACCGAACCCCTGTAGTCCTCACGCCAGAGCTGATACTCCTCGGGACCGCCACCACCGCGCTGGCGGGGCTGCACCAGTTCGAGGTCGATCTGCACCGATACGGCCTCCGCGGGCGCCGGGTTAAGCTTGAGAAGCACGGGCACGTAGCCGTCAACCCAACCGTCGGTGCCCGGCTCGATGACGGCGAACGACTCGGCTCCAACAAGCGGCTCGCCCGCTTCATCCAGCAGCCGCGCGACTAGTCGCGGACGCGCGTGCTCGAGCCCCCTAACACGCACCATCGCGCCGACCGCATACTGCACCGATGGAAACACGGGCACGACGCCGGGATCGAGCCGCATGCTGGTGCTGCCGCCAGCGGTGTCAAGCCGGACACTGCCAAACCCACTCGACGTTGGTGCCGCGTAGTCCAGGCGTCCCAGATTGGTGATCGGGAATCCCGGCCGCTGGCGAACCTCGGGATCATGCTGGGCACGGATCCAGTACAACGGCACATCGAACGAGTTAAACGCGCGCTCCTCGAAGTCAAAGTGCCGAACGATCCGGCCGATCGACGAGGGACGGTGCACCTCAGCGGATCGCTCACCCGCATCTTCCGGAATCTGCCCCCGGGACGGCCATGCGAACAGCCCCGACAGGCCGATCGCCAGTACGGTCAACCCAAGCTTGAGATTGTGCGGGGACATCCCAAGCTCTATCGGCCCGGGGGGCGGGGCGCCTTCATGAAGCGGGGGGGGCAGCCCCCGCCAATGCACGCTCACGCAGGCTGTACAGCGTCTCCTCGCCCCGTCCATAGGCCGTCCGCCTCGAAAGACCCACGGCCCCATCATCCTCGAGTCCGGCCATCCGCAACGCCAGGAGCGACCCCCTCGCAAATCGAACCCCCGTCGAAGACCCATCGTTGCCATCAACCAATCGGGGCGAAAGACCATGCGGGGCCTGACCCGGTAAGCTCCCCCACAGCGTGATCCCGCCAACAACCACGAGGCAACCAATCGCCAGCCCAACACGTCGCACTCGGCGTGCAACGCGACGGCGAGCAACAGCAGCGCCAATCGCTTCGGGCATCGGCCCGGCCTCCACAGACCCGAATCGCGCCAGCGTGCGCTCATCATACAACATGCTGGGTTCCTCCAATCCGTACCGGCCGATCAGCCGCCTCGCGCGCCGACTGCAGCCCGCGAGCGTACCGATCAGCCGCGACCGACCTCGACACCCCCAACGCCTCCGCCAGTCGCTCAAGCGTGAAACCGTACGCGTGCCGCAGAACCACCGCCTCGCGCCATGGCACCGGCACACTGTCGAGCAGGATGTCAAGATCATCGTGCAACTCTTGACCGAATCGCGCTCGAGGCGATGCGTTGGCCTCACGCGATACCGCCCGCGCCGAACCCCGCCGGACATTCAAGGCCGCATTCCTTGTCATGGTGCACAGCCACGCCGCCGGATCCTGGACGCGTTTGATCTGCGATCGTCTCACCCCGAGCGCCCCGAGGAACACCGCCTGCACCACGTCATCCGCGGCGGCATCTCCCACCAGCGCCCTTGCATACACACGCAGCGAACCAGCGTGCCGTGTCCACAACACCCGAGCCGCCGCATCATCCCCGCGGTGGAAAGCCACAAGCAACGCCCGATCTTCCAAGATCCGGGTGTTGCTCGAGACCTCGCTGCTCACGGTGTCAGCCATTGCCCTTCACACGGCTCTTGAATTCCTCGAGTTCCGCCTCGGCCCTGGAAACGCGTGATTGGGCGTTGCCCAGCGAAGGCACAATGAGCCTCGCAAGGGCACCGTGCTCACCTTCAACGCACGCCCGCTCGATCTCGCGGAGCGCCGCCTGCGGATCGTCCGCCCGCCAGGCCTCCAAGATCAGGTCGAAAGCGTCCACCGCCCGATCCGACTGCCGCCTGAACTCCGCTCCGTTCATGCCGCGGACCTCATTGGCAACCGCTCTGGTTTCCTCGGACACAACAAATCCGAGCGCAGCGAGGAACTCCTCACCCGCCTCTGGTCCGTGAAACTGCCTGGCGAGCCCCTCCACCATGTCCTGCTCGATGCGTAGCGCCCCCTCGGCGTTGTACGGGTCGTCCGGTGGAAAACGCTCCGCCCCAGCGGCCAGCACGTCCCGCACCGAACGACTGCCTCCGGACCGCTCCAGAAGCCACAGCCCCTCTTCCATCGTGAGTCCGTTAATCGAGATCGACACCAACGAACTGATCAGCGTGCGATCACCCGCCAAGTGCCGGCCCAATCGCATGATCGCGGCAAGCCGCTCCGCGGCCTGCTCAAACTCACCCGCCAACGCCAGCCTCCGGGAGTCGGCCACCATCAGCCGAGCAATCCCACGTAGCGGCCCGGGGTGCGATATCAGCACTGCATATCCATCCTCGTACCTCAACTGGAAGTCGCACATGGGCGTTCGGCTGGCACGCTCCACGTCGTCGAAGTAGCCATCGAGATCAGCAAGCGCAGCGGCCAGTTCGCCCCCTCCCCCGAGCGAGGCAGGCTCATCAACAGGGGTCACTTCGGCGTCGTCGCCGGGGTGCATCTCGCGCAGAACGGGCCTGACCCGATCGAGCAACTCCGGCCCTCCGTGATCCATCGTGATCAGCCGCCAGTACTCCAACGCGGCGTTCCGCTCGGAAGTCTGCATCACCTGGGCCGACAAGATCGCCCCGCTACTCCAGGGCATGGCCTGGGCCATCGAGGCCAGAGTCAGCCCGCACGTGGCGAGCAAGAGTGTGGTTCGGGTACGCATGGGTGGCTCCTTTGCCATTGGGGAGCCAGCCAAGCCAGCCCCGGTCTCTATACCACTCGACACCGCCCAAGGCCGCACCGTCCGGGCCTAACCTCGACTCCATGGCAAATCAGACCAATGAGCCCGAAAACCAGCCCCCAGACCCCCTCATGCTCGGCGTCAGCGGCATGCGCGGCATCACCGGCCGCAGCCTCACCCCGGCAGTCGCCCTCCGCTATGCCGCCGCGTTCGGCACCTTCTTGTGCGAGCGGGGACTGTCGCCGCACGTGATCATCGGCCGCGACGGCCGTCGGGGTGGTGAAGCCATCTATGAGGCCGCCGTGGCCGGGCTGCTCGGGTCCGGTTGCTCCGTGACGCGGCTGGGTGTCGCCAGCACCCCCACCATCGGCTTCGCCGCCATGGGCGAGGTCGATGGTGCGGTCATCATCACCGCAAGCCACAACCCCCAGGAATGGAACGGCCTGAAGTTGCTCATCGCCGGAACCGCCGGCAACGGCGAAACCGAGTTCGACTTTGCCTGCGCTCCGCCTGCGGAACTGGCCGAGCAGATCATCGAGCAATACCACGACGGCCCTTCATGGGCAGAATCCGCGGCCTTCCGCCCGCTCGAAGACGAGCCCGACGCCTCTTATGAGCACTGGGTCCATGTCGCCAGCCACGTCCTTACCATGCTGCCAGAGGAAGCTCAGCAAGACTGGAGCGAGCACGGCTCCATCGGTCTGCGCTGCGTGCTCGACGGCGTGAACAGTTCCGGCGCCCTCGTCGGCGTGCCCTTCCTTGACTACCTCGCCGACGCAATCCCACTCAACTGCTCCACCACCGGCGTCTTCCCCCACACCCCCGAACCCACCAAAGAGAACCTCTCGGGCAAGGGCGGCCTCTGCACCGTCGTACCCGGTGTTGAGGCCGACGTTGGCTTCGCCCAGGACCCAGACGCCGACCGCCTCGCCATCGTTGATGAGGCCGGCCGCTACATCGGCGAGGAGTACACCCTCGTGCTCTCCGCCCTGGCATTGCTCGAGGCCGACGAGGACACCAACGATGCCGTCCTCGTCACCAACCTCTCCACCAGCCGAATGATCGACGACCTCGCCGAACGTTTCGGTGCTCGCGTCGAGCGCACTCCCGTGGGCGAGGCCCACGTCGTAGGCCGCATGCTCGAACTCCTCGCCGACGACAAGAACGTCGTTCTCGGCGGCGAGGGCAACGGCGGCGTCATCTGGCCCGCCGTCTCCTTCGTACGAGACTCCGTCGTCGCGATGGGCCTCACCCTCGCCCTCATCGCCCGCCACAACAAACCACTGAGCCAGATCGTCGACGGCCTGCCAAGCTACGCCATCGTCAAACGCAAGCAAGACATCCCCAGCAAGGACGCCGCCAAGCCCGCCATCGACGCAGTCGCCAAGGCCTTTGAGGGCCGAGGCCGTGTCGATCTCCAAGACGGCGTTCGAGTAGACCTCGATAACCAGAAGGCCTGGCTCAGCCTGCGAGCCAGCAACACCGAGCCCATCGTCCGCCTCATCGCCGAAGCCCCGGACCGAACCACCGCCAACGCCCTGCTCGACGAAGTCCAGAAACTGCTGGCTTAGTGCCCGACGGCCTCGAGCTTCCCGAGCCGCTCGATCGCTTGCTCGATCGTCTCTCGCTTCTTGCAAAACGCGAACCGTACGAACGGTCCGCCCTTCGAGCGATCAACATAGAACGAGCTCGGCGGGATCGCCGCGATACCCACGTTCTCGACGAGGTGCTTGCAGAACGCAACATCATCCGCCAGCCCCAGTCGCGTTGACACGCCCGTATGGTCGCACATCACGAAGTACCCCGAAGCCGGCCGGAACACGCACAACCCCGCCCGCTCCAACGCATCGCATAGCAGGTCGCGGTTCGCGCGCATGTTCTCGCGTAGCTCGTGGGTCGTATCAAGATGCTCCAACAGCGCCTTTCCCGCCGCCGCCTGCGCCGGCGCGTTCGCGCAGAACGTCAGGAACTGATGCGCACTCTGCACCGCCCTCCCCAGTTCGGGCGCGGCAACAGTCCACCCCACCTTCCACCCCGTCGCACTAAATAGCTTGCCGATGCTGCCCATTGTGATCGTGCGTTCCGCCATACCCGGATACCCAGCCAGCCGACGGTGCTCTCCCTCGTACACGAGGTGGTCGTACACCTCGTCGGTAACAGCGACAACGTTGTGGGATACGCACAATTCGGCAATCAGCGCCAACTCGTCATGTGAGAACACCTTGCCGGTGGGATTATGCGGCGTATTGAGCAGGACTGCCTTTGGCCCTAGTTCGAACGCCTCGCGCAGCCTCGCCTCATCGAACGAGAAGCCGCCCGCCTCATCCGGCGCGAGCGTCACCGGGATGATCCTCGCCCCCGCCATCGACGCGGTCGCCTGGTAGCTGTCGTAGCACGGCTCGAACAGCACCAGCCCATCGCCGGGATTCAGCAGCCCCAGCATCGTCGCCGCGATCGCCTCGGTGCACCCGCACGTCGTCGTCACCCAGGTATCGGGGTCGACCTCGAACCCACCAAGCTGCGCAAACCAGTGGGCCACACCCCGCCGCAACTCGGGCAACCCCGTGAGCGGCGCGTACTGATTCACGCCACTACCCGCGGCCTTACCCATCGCCTCGAGCATCGCCGCCGGACCATCAAAATCGGGAAAGCCCTGCGACAGGTTCACAGCCTTGTGCCGCAACGCCAGCGCCGTCATCTCCGCGAAGATGGTCGAGCCGAAGGACTGCAAACGGTCGGCGACAACGTTCGTTTTGATCATGGCAAGCAGGATACGGTCCTAGCCTGCACCATGCTGACCGAGGGTTCGCCCATCCCCGATGTCATCGTCCCGCCAACGCCGGGCCTCTGCGACGAACCCACCGCCTTGCGCAATCTGGTCGCCGACGGACCGATCGTCCTTTACAGCTACCCCGCCGACGGCACGCCCATGTGTACCCGGCAAGCTTGCATGGTTCGCGACGCTGTTGCCGATCAGGCCGATGAACTGGCCCGCGCCGGACTCCGCGTCGTCGGTATCAGCCCACAGAGCCGCGAGAGCCACAACCGCTTCGCCGCGCGTCACAAGTTGCCATTTCCCATCATCGCCGACGAGCAGAAGGCCGTGCTCCGCGCCATCGATGGCGTGGGCCTTCTGGGCGTCCCTCGCCGGGTGACCTACCTGCTCCTGCCCAATGGCACCATCGGCCGGTCCATCACCGCCGATCTGCGGCTCTCTCGGCACAAGCAGTTCATCAAAGCGGCACTAACAGCCGTCTCGAACGAGCGCTGATCTGATTTCGCATGATGTTCGTGGGTGGTATTGTCCATAGGCACATCCTCCGTACATCAAGAGCGTGCCGCCTCGGGCTTTATCATCAGGAAAAACCCATAGTCACACTGATTTCGGGTTGTGATCCGACGCGGTTCCTTGTAGCTTGTGCATACCCACGCCGAACACCAAACGCCGTGACTCGGAGGAGTGAGAACCCACCATGCCCCACGCCAGTTCCTGGTTCCAGCGGGTGCCACTGATAGTCGCGCTCATGCCCGCTGCGGCACTCGCGCAAAGCATGTTTGTCCCGCTCGGAGACCTACCCGGCGGCGGAACGTTCTCGTCTGCCAGCGCGATCAGTTCATTTGATGCAGCGGGCGGCGAAATCCAGAATCTCGTCGTCGCTGGAAACTCCCAGAGCATGATGGGGCGCGAGGCCTTCCGCTGGATGGAATCGGCGGGTATGTCCGGGCTGGGTGACCTTGGCGGCCCCTTCTTCTTCAGCAGCGCCGCTGGAGTGAGCGGCGATGGCACGATCGTCGTCGGGGCTGCCGCTGCTACCACCGGCATACTGGCTTACCGATGGGAAGCAGGTACGGGCATGGTTTCTCTGGGGGACCTGCCAGGCGGACCGGATGAGGGCGAAGCGAGTGCCATCTCCGTCGATGGGGTTTCCATCGTGGGCGAGAGCCGATCGGCGGTTGGACCATCCGGTGACGAGGCGTTCCTCTGGCGGCAGTCCTTCGGCATGATCGGCCTTGGCCGACTCGGCGGCTCAGGTCAATCGTCGGCTTCGGGTGTCAACGCGAACGGATCGATCATCGTCGGCACGGCTGACCCCGATCTCGAGTCTCCAACGGCATTTCGCTGGACGCCCGCAACGGGCATCGTTGCGTTGGATGATCTGTCTGTTGGGACGCTTGCGAGCAGCGCGCTCGGCGTGAGCACCGACGGCTCGGCTGTTGTCGGGTGGGCAACGACCGAACAAGGGCAGGTCGCGGTCCGATGGACCGATGCCGGGGCCGAGGATCTTGGCAGACCGGCCCCGTTCGAGAACAGCGCCCTATTCGCCGAAGCCGCCAGCGAAGACGGATCGGTCATTGTTGGATATGGCCAGGACGGTGGGACGCTTCGCCCGTTTGTTTGGACCCAAGACGACGGCTTGCGGCCGCTGGACGAAGTGCTCGCGAACGACTTCGGCATCGACCTCACCGGGTGGTCCCTCACCCTGGCCCTAGACGTGACAGTCCATGGCGACAGCGGTCGCACGGCGATCGTTGGGGCGGGCACGAACCCGAGCGGCCAGACGGAAGCGTTCTTGGCCGTCCTCGATCCGGCGCCGCCCTGCCGTGTCGATCTCGATGGCGATGGCGTGCCAACCATCTTCGACTTCCTCGCGTTCCAGACGCTGTTCGACGCAGGTGATCTTCGGGCCGACTTTGACGGCGACGGCCTGCTGACCATCTTCGACTTCCTCCGCTATCTCGACGAGTTCGACGACGGCTGCCCTTGATGGTCACCGGTACCACTGCCGCATCGCTTCGGCACGAACTCGCCGGTCGGCTTGCGCCTGGACGTAAGCTGTCACTCGGGCGCAAGTGTGAATACGGATCAGTTTGAGCGTCTCATCGAGCATGACCACACATTACAAGAACGGCTTGGGCGTCAGCGCATTTTTCGTGCAACGCCGGCAGGTTGCGCGCTTAGGTGATGGTCGGCTGCAGAACGTGTGAGATGCCCAACACGGGCGGATTCTCAGGACGTTCCAAGGATGCCTTGCAGCCTATTTCCTCAGAATTTGACTGCCTGACTACGCAGTGGGCGTGAAATCGGCAACAGGTTGCCGCGAGATCGGGTATATTGACCAGCTGCTCGGAGTGCTTGGGTTCGGGGTGATCCAGGACCGTTGCCGGGCTTCAGGAGTTCTGGAATGCGCAGTGGATTGGGTCGTGGGTGGTTTGCTGTCTTGGTTGTGGGCCTGCTTGCCGGAGTGTGGTTCGGGCAGTGGGCGGTGGCGCAGCCGTGTGAATCTGAGTGGGCCGAGGGGGTGTTCGGCGTTCGGGGTGTCGACGATTCGATCAGGGCCCTGACAGTGTTCGACGACGGCACGGGGCCAGCGCTGTACGCAGGCGGCAACTTCACTAGTGCGGGCGGCGTGACGGTCAACTATGTCGCCCGATGGGACGGTGAGGCGTGGACGCCGCTGGGCGAGGGCATGAACGACGCGGTCAGTGCCTTGGCTGTCTGGGATGACGGCACGGGCGAAGCCATTTACGCCGGGGGTGCCTTCAGGACCGCCGGTGGCGTCACGGCCAGACGTATCGCCCGCTGGGACGGATCAGCGTGGGTCCCACTGGGCGACGGGATGGACAACAGGGTCCGCGCCCTGGCGGTCTGGGACGACGGCACGGGCGAAGCCCTCTACGCCGGGGGCTCTTTCACCTCGGCCGGCGGCGTCACGACCTCTCGCATCGCCCGGTGGGACGGATCGGTGTGGACGCCGCTGGGCAGTGGATTGGACGGCACGGTCCTTGACTTGACGGTCTTCAACGACGGATCGGGACCGGCCCTGTATGCCGGGGGCACCTTCACCAACGCCGGCGGCGTGGCGGCCAACTTCATAGCCCGCTGGGATGGCTCGGAGTGGACGGCACTCGGCACAGGCATGAACAACTGGGTCGTTGCCCTGACGCTGTTCGACGATGGCTCAGGCCCGGCTCTCTACGCAGGGGGCCAGTTCACCACCGCCGGTGGCATCACGGCCAGAAGCATCGCCCGATGGGACGGATCGGCGTGGACGCCGCTGGATGGCGGGCTCCGAAACGGAGTGGATGACCTGACGGTGTTCAACGACGGATCTGGACCAGCTCTTTACGCCGGAGGCACTTTCGCCATCGTGAGCGGCGCCCCCGCCGACCGCATCGCCCGGTGGGACGGCTCGGTGTGGGTCCCAATGGGCAGTGTGATGAACGGCTCGGTGCATGCCATGGCGGCTTTCGATGACGGCTCTGGACCGGCCCTCTACGCCGGGGGCTCCTTCACTAGCGTCGAGGGCCATCCCGCCAAACATATCGCCCAATGGGACGGCTCGGAGTGGACGTTGCCGGGAACTGGCATGAACGGCGCGGTCGGCGCGCTGACGGTCTTCGACGACGGTTCGGGACCGGCGCTCTACGCCGGCGGCTACTTCACCACAGCCGGCGCTGTGTCGGCCAACCGGATCGCCCGATGGAGCGGCGAAGCGTGGGCACCGCTGGGAAGCGGGATGGACTTCCCTGTCCTCGCCCTGGCGGTCTTCGACGACGGCTCGGGACCGGCCCTCTACGCCGGCGGCGACTTCACCACCGCAGGCGGCGTATCGGCCAACCGAATCGCCCGATGGCATGGCGCGGCGTGGACGCCGCTGGGCGAAGGGATGAACAACAGGGTCCTTGCTCTGGCGGTCTATGACGACGGCACCGGCGAAGCCCTCTACGCTGGTGGTATCTTCACGACCGCCGGCGGCGTGACGGCCAACAGAATCGCCCGATGGGACGGATCGGCGTGGACGCCGCTGGGCGGTGGTTTGGACCGTACGGTCTCTGCCCTGACGATCTACGACGACGGCTCGGGACCAGCGCTGTACGCCGGAGGCGATTTCACCAGAGCGGGAGGCGTTCCCGCCAGACACATCGCCCGCTGGGGCGGCACGGAGTGGACACCGCTAGGTAGCGGGACGACGGACTGGGTCCGTGCTCTCACGATGTTCGACGATGGCACGGGCCCGGCCCTGGTCGCAGGGGGCGACTTCTCTAGCGCGGGCGGCGTGGAAGCCGGACGCATCGCAAGTTGGGATGGCTCGGCGTGGTCGCCACTGGGCACGGGGATGGGAAGATCCTCCGATGAAGTCCGTGCCTTGACCGTGTTCGACGACGGATCGGGCCGGGCCCTCTACGCCGCGGGGGAGTTCTCCGCTCCCGGCGGGGTGCCCGCGTCGAACATTGCTCGCTGGGGCGGGAGCGATTGGACGCCTCTGGGCAACGGGATCAGCGGCCGGATCGATGCCCTTGCGGAGTTCGACGACGGATCGGGGGAGGCCTTGTTCGCGAGCGGCTACTTCTCAACGGCTGGCGGCGTGCCTTCGGGCCATATCGCCCGCTGGGGCTGCGTTGCCGCTCCCTGCCGCGCTGACATCGACGGCGACGGCGAACTCACCATCTTCGATTTCCTCGGCTATCAGAACCTCTTCCAGGACGGAGATCTCGCCGCAGACTTCGACGGTGATGGCGAACTGACGATATTCGATTTCCTTGCGTTCCAGAACGAGTTCGATGTGGGGTGCGGCTAAGCCCCCCTTGGATCATCAATCGGAAACGCTGGCCGCGCGAGGGGGCGGAGTGCGAGAGCGAGCAGTGCTCGCTCGCTGTCGTCGCCGGCGATGCGGTTGGTTTTGAGCTGGCCGCAGTTCTTGCAGCGGTGGACGAGGACCCACTCGCCGGCTTCTTCTCCGGCCGATCGGACAGCGATGGCGATGGGTTCGAGCTTGCCGCCGCAAGGGCTGGCGCGGTCGCCGGGCTTGTCGTCGACGTGCTTGCTGTACAGGCAGGCGGGGCAGTGGTTGCGTTGCTTCGTACCCCACGCGCTGCCGTTAACGTGGGCCTTGCAGTGGATGCACTGAAATCCGTCGGATTCGTTTCGGCGACCGTGGCGAGGACGGTTGGTGTGGTCCGATCGGTCATTGAAGTCGTCGGCGCAGCGGTGGCGCTGGTCGCGTGTGCTATTGGCTCGTGGCATGTGATTGGATGGTCCGTCTGGCCGGAGTCAGCTCCGGTCGATCCGCAATGAACAGGTGTTGGTACGGCGCCCGAAGACTGGCCCAATCCGGCGCGCGGGCTTTGCGCATGCGGCTGCCGCCGCTTCGATCATCGCGAGCGGCGGCGAACCCTGGATGGGCCGATCAACCTGTTCAGAGCGAGGCGGTCATCAGCGAGAATCGTAGACATCACGCGCGGCCGCCGCGCATACGCTGCTGCGATGCGAATCTTGCTCACCAACGACGACGGCATCCGAGCTCCAGGCATCGTGTCTCTGTACGACGCTCTGATGGACACAATACCGGGTCACGAGGGCACGCTGGGCGGTCCGATCTCGATCGCGGGGACGGCAGTGGAAACGGTCTACGCCGTGGCCCCGGCGACTGTGCAGAGCGCGACGAGCCATGGGGTGACCTTTCACGAGCCGCTGATGGTTGAGGAGGCGCGTATTCGCGGACGTATGAGCGGGAAGGCGGTAGATGGGCGGCCTGCAGATTGCGTGAAACTCGCGCTCAGTGAGATATGGCCGGAGAAGTTCGGAGCCGGCTCGCGGCCGGACCTTGTGATCAGCGGAATGAACGCGGGGGCAAACTGCGGGATTAATGTCATTTACTCGGGCACGGTGGCGGCCGCGATCGAAGCGGCATTTCTGGGGATTCCGTCGATCGCGGTGAGCCTCCACCTGGGCAAGGCGTCGACCCGCTTCGATGTCGGGGCGATCCACGCGCGACGGGCTATCGAGGCGTTGCTGGCCGACGGGCTGCCGCGCCCCCACGAAGTGTTGAACCTCAATGTGCCGCGGTGTGAGGATCCTATTGAGGACACGCCCGAGGCACGTGCAGCGGCCAACCGGCAGAGAACGAGTGCGGGGCTCCCGACGAATTTTGATCAAAGCGATACGCGCGTGACACGGCAGGGTCAGGACGCCGAGACCTACCGGGCGAATCCTGAAGAGCGGCTCCCGATCGTGGTGTGCCCGATGAACACGCATGGACACGTGGATCGGTTCGAAGGGCGCGTGAGCCCGGGCGGTCGATCGTACTTCTGGGCGGCCGCCGGTGGGATGGACTTCCAGGATACCGAGCCGGGAACGGATGTCGACTGGTTATTCCGTCGGGCGGTGACCGTGACGCCGTTGCGGTATGACCTGACCGATACGGACGCACTGGAGCGGTGGACCACGGTGGCGGGTCCGATACCTAGTCGGGCCTCGGGATAGGCCTGACCGCCGCCCGCCATGTTTCTGGGCCTCTAGAATGAGCGACGTATCAGGAGCCCATCCGCCCCATGTTCATGCGACTGATCTACGACGAGAAGCTGGCTCAAGGGGCCTATCTCATCGGCTGCCAGCGAACCGGTGAGGCCATTGTCATTGATCCGGAGCGGGACGCGGATCGGTACGTCGACTTGGCCAACGCCAACGAGCTACGGATCACCGCCGTTGCCGAGACCCATATCCATGCTGATTTCGTGAGCGGGGCTCGTGAGATAGCCGAACGGACGGGGGCAAGGGTCTACGTCTCGGGAGAGGGCGGCGATGATTGGCAGAGCAGGTGGGTCGGCGGGTACGACCATGTGATCCTGCGGGACCGCGACACGTTCTTGATCGGGAACATTGGGTTCACGGCGGTGCACACACCGGGCCACACGCCTGAGCACATGGTCTATCTCGTCACCGACCATGGCTCCGGGGCAAGCGAGCCGATCGCGGTATGCACGGGCGACTTCTTGTTCGTGGGCGATCTCGGGCGGCCTGACCTGCTGGAGACCGCGGCGGGGCAGATCGGTGAGCGCGAACCGGGGGCGCGACGGTTGTTCGCGAGTACCCGTTGGCTCAAGGATCTCCCGGAGTTCGTTCAGGTGTGGCCCGGACACGGCTCGGGCAGCGCATGCGGAAAGGCACTCGGCGCGGTACCGACGAGCACTGTGGGGTACGAGCGGCGGTTCAACAACGCGCTCCGGGCCGCCGTTGGACAGGGCGCGAGCGAGCAGGGCTTCGTTGACTTCATCCTTGCGGGTCAGCCCGAGCCACCACTCTATTTTGCGCGTATGAAGCGGGTCAATCGGGACGGGCCCGACGTGCTGGGCGGATTGCCCCAGCCTCGCCAGCTGTCACTGTCTGACATCACCGGGCTAGATGCGCGACAGGTTGCGATCATCGATACGCGACCGTGGCCACTGTATCGCGATGGACATCTGCCGGGAGCGATGAGCTTCCCACTGCGAATGACCTTCAATACCGACGTCGGCTCGATGGTGGGCGACGACGAGGACATGTACCTCATCATCGAGCCCGAGTGTGTTGAGGAGGCGGTGCGCGACTTGGTGCGCATAGGCCTGGATCGGATCAAAGGTTGGATCGATTCCGCGGAGATGGCCGGGGCTGCCCACTTGGCCACCTCGATTGTCACCACACCCGAAGTCGAACCGGCCCAAGCGGCCAATCTCATCGACCAGGGCATCGTGGACGTCTTGGATGTACGCCGGGCGACCGAATTCGCTGCCGGCCACATCCAGGACGCCCGGAACATAGCCCACACGCGGCTGGCGTCTCGTCTCGACGAGTTGCCGACCAACAGGAAGCTGCTCGTGCACTGCCAGGGCGGGATTCGTTCCGCTCGCGCCTGCGGCTATCTCCAGCGTTTGGGTTACGACGTTATCAACTTGAAGGACGGGTATGAGGCCTGGCAGAAAGCACACGCCGGCGCCACCGTTCAATAGGGACCGCATCTCGAGGGGAGTCAGAAAACATGGACGGCAGCGACCGCGCGGTTGATGCCAGCACCTTGCAGGCGTGGCTCCGGACGGGGCAGGCCGTGCTGGTAGATGTGCGTGAGCCATTCGAGCACGCGTCAGAGCGCATCGAGGGCGCTCGGCATGTGCCGTTGGCCCAGATCGAACCCGACACGCTCAAGGCCCAGCACATGGGCGAGCGACTGGTGTTCCATTGTCACAGTGGTGCGCGCTCGGGCAAGGCGCTCGAGCGATGTGAGGTCGCGCTGCGCCAGGCGGGCATCGAGACATTTCATCTGCGCGGCGGCATTGAGGCATGGAAGGCAGCCGGCCAGCCAGTGGCGCATTCGGCCGGGGCTCCGCGGCTGGACATCATGCGGCAGGTGCAGATCGTGGCGGGCTCGCTGGTGGCTGTCGGTGTGCTTGCTGGCGTGCTGGTGTCGCACTGGGTCTTGATCGTGCCGGCGTTCATCGGCTGCGGGTTGGTATTTGCCGGGCTGAGCGGCTCGTGCGGAATGGCGAAGCTGCTGGCCCGGATGCCCTGGAACCGGCCGACGGGGGATTAGGGGCGGAATCCCGAACGTACACGTCCCAATGAAGCGAGCGTGCGGCGGCATGCCGCTAGACTTGCCGCCCCCAAGACTTCGCCAGGAGGCACGCTCGTGCAAGACGCCGTCGTGATGGACAATCTGCGCAAGACTTTCGGGCCCAAAGTAGCCGTGGAGGGCTTGGATCTGCGCGTGCAGGCCGGCAGCCTGACCGGACTCATCGGTCCGAATGGAGCTGGCAAGAGCACGACGATCCGCATGCTTATGTCCATCCTGTTTCCCGACTCGGGCACGCTGCAGGTGCTGGGCAAGAGGAGCGCGCTCGAGAGCAAGGACCGCATCGGCTACCTGCCCGAAGAGCGCGGTGTGTACCGCAAGATGAAGGTCTCACACTTTCTCAAGTACATCGGCAAGCTCAAGGGCTTGAGTGATCCGGAACTGACCACCCGTGTCCTTCAGTGGCTGGAGCGGGTCGAGCTGGCCGATGCCGCGAACAAGAAGTGCGAAGAATTATCCAAGGGCATGCAGCAGAAGGTGCAGTTCGTGGCGGCGGTGCTGCATGAGCCGGAGTTGCTCATCCTCGACGAGCCATTCAGCGGGCTCGACCCCGTGAATCTCCGTCTGTTACAACAACTCATGACCGAGCAGCACCAGCAAGGCCGCACCGTGATCTTGTGCACGCACGTGATGTTCCAGGCGGAGCAGATGTGCCAGGGCATCGTCATGATCAACAACGGGCGTAAGGTGCTGGACGCGACCATCGACGAGATCCGGGCGGCACACGAGCCCAGCGTGGTGCTGTTTGAGCCCGTCGAAGGCGAGGATCCGCAGCGGGCCGGAGGCATTGATGGCGTCCGCCGGATTGAGCACGCACGTGATGGCTGGGTGGCCCACATCGACCCTCAGCGGTTGCCGGCGCCCCAGGCCGTACGGGCAATTGCAGGTGCTTTGGCAGTGCGAAGCGTGGCCGCCAAGCGCGTGACACTCGAGGATGTCTTCGTGGAACAAGTTGCCGGCGGAAGTGCCGAGAAGCAAGCCGAGGTTCGCGACGCGCTGCACGGCTCGGCTGATGAGAGCGAGGCCCTGGAAGGAGCGTCGGCATGATGCGCATTCTGAATATTGCCGGGCGCGAGTTTGCTTCCACAGTGCTGACAAAGGGATTCATCATCGGTGCCGTGGTGGTTCCGGCGGTTCTGGCGATCGCGATCCCAGTGGTGATCTTCATTGTGAGCCAGCAAAAGGCCCCGGCGATCGTGGGCACCGTCGCCGTCATCGACCCAACGGGTGAAGTTGCGCCGCGGCTGACGGAGTTCCTGAAGCCCGAAGCGATCGCCGAGCGCCGAGGTGACTTCGCGAGCGAGGTAGGCGAATCCATGCCGTCGGTACCCGGAGCCTCGCCCGAAGCAACGGGCCGGGCGATGGACATGATCCAGGGCACTGCGCCGGACCTGTCAGTGCGGGTACTCGAACCGGATACCGACTTCGACACCGCCAAGAAGAGCATCCTCGAGGCGGTCAAGGACGACCCAGAATCGACGATCGCCGTCGTACTGATCGACGACGATGCGATCGAGAAGGCGGTGGATGCCGAGCGATTTGGCGCTTTTAACCTGACCGTCATGCCTCGACTAGACGACCGGATCATCAGCGAGATCCGCGGCGGGTTGCGCCAGAGCGTGCGGGAAGCTCGTTATGAGGCCAATGGGTTCAGGGTCGAGGACATCCAAGCTTTGACCAGCGTCGATGCCCCGCGCACCACCGAGGTGACCGAAGAGGGCGAGCGCGAATCGACGAGCGCCATGAGCTTCATACTGCCGATGGTCATGATGATGCTGGTGCTAGGCGCGGTCTTCACGGGTGGACAGTACTTGCTCACAACTACGATCGAGGAGAAGTCCAACCGCGTAGTCGAGGTCTTGCTGAGCGCTGTCTCGCCCACGCAACTGATGGCTGGGAAGATCCTGGGCCAGATGCTGGTGGGGCTGTCGATGCTCACCATCTATTCGGGCGTGGGCATCAGCGCCCTCATCGCGTTTAGTCTGGGCGACCTGATCAGCCCGTTCGACCTGATCTGGATGTTCCTGTTCTTCCTTACCGGCTACGGCATGATCGCCTCGCTGATGGCATCGGCGGGCGCGGCGGTGAACGATCTGCGTGAGGCGCAGGCGTTTATGACGCCGATCATGATGTTCATGATGATCCCGTACTTCATGATGATCGTGGTCCCCCGGGCGCCTAACTCGACCCTGTCGGTCGCGCTGAGCTTCATTCCGCCAATCAATCCGTTTATCATGATGCTCCGCATCGCCAGCAACGACCCGCCGCCGGTGTGGCAGATATTGCTGAGCCTGAGCGTCGCGGCCATTGGCGCAATCGTGGCGGTATGGCTGGCCGGAAAGATCTTCCGCGTGGGAATGCTGATGTTTGGCAAACCACCAAACTTCCGCACGCTTGTGCGTTGGGTGCGCATGGCGTGAGCGAGCCGGTATCCCGCCCCCCCGCCGCCCAGGATCTCTACGAACTCTGCGTACAGAGCCCCAAGCAGGTCGTGGATCTACTCCGGGCGATCCACGGCAATGAACCCAAGCTGCTGGGCGAGGACTTCGCCGGTAGCGGTGCAGTCAGCCGGGCGTGGGTTGGGCAAAGTGATGCGCACAGGGCTTCGTGCGTGGATCGCGATGCCGAGGCGTTGTCGCGCTGCGATGGTGCTGCGAGAATTCAGACGCGCGTCGGGGACGTGATGGAGGAGCACGCTCTGGCCGATGCGATCTGGGTGGGCAACTTCTCAATCGGGTATCTCCACGATCGGCCGAGTTTGCTCGCATATCTCGAGCACGTTCGATCAAGGCTGAGATCGGGCGGGGTGTTCGTGTGTGATACCTATGGCGGCGAGACGGCGTACACCATCGGCGAAGTCCATCGGTTCCATCCATTGCCAGCGCTGCGCTCGCCGGACAACAAGGGTGGGTGGCGCGTGCGGTACACGTGGGAGCAACGCGAGGCGGATCCACTAACGGGCATGGTGACGAACGCGCTGCACTTTCGCATCGAGCGGGCGGGGTTCATCGACGCGGAACTGATCGACGCGTTCATCTATCGCTGGCGGCTGTGGTCCATTCCCGAACTGCGCGACGCGATGGTCGAGGCGGGGTTCGCCTCGACCAATGTGTATGGGCAGCTGCCCGACGCCCTGGACGGAGATGGGCGGCCGTACATCCGGCCGACCGAGAACCCCGGCGACGTTGAGGACAGCTTCATTTTGTGTGTGGCGGGGTCTGCCTGACTGGAAAAGTGCTCTAGGGCGATCCATCGCGGAATAGCCCTCATCGGAAGAGGCTTGGTCAGGGCTGCGGAGGTTCCACCATGAGCGAAGTAACTCCATCATCGAGCGCGTCCCTTCCAACCGTGGGTAGCGGCAGGCCGTACCTGGTCGCAACGTGGATCGGGCAGGTCATCGTCGCGTTGATCCTCGCCCAGACGCTGTTCTTCAAGTTCACCAATGCGCCCGAGACGCAGGTGATCTTTGAAAATCTTGGTGGGCGGCCTGCGGCGATCGCGTCTGGGGTGTTCGAGCTTTTCGTTGTGATCCTCATCTTGATCCCGAAGACCGCCGCATGGGGTGCCCTGCTTGGCGCGATGATGATGGTTGGGGCTATCGGCTCGCATCTGGCGGTCATTGGCATCAAGGTGCCCGCGCCCGATGGCAACGGGGACGACGGAGGCATGCTCTTTGGCATGGCCATCGGCGTGTTTCTGCTCAGCTTCCTGGTCGCCTTCCTTCGCCGAGGCGCCGTACTCAGATTGTTTGCCAAGGGCTAATCCAGACCAACATGGCCGCTCCTACACTATTGAGACACAGTCTCAAGGAGCGAACATGCCCAGGATCACCCCCGCGCTCGTTGCCGCTAGCCTCGTTGTTGCGAGTTTCCCAGTTCTCGCACAAGACTGCCCCATCGCCGAGGCACTCGCGACCAGCGACGCCGAGGTGAGGCTGTACGACACGCATGTGACGACGCTGTCCGGCCCAGCCATGGGCGGCCGCCTGCCCGGCACCAAGGGCATGGCGATGGCCAAGGACTACGTGCAGCGGGCATTCGAGTTGGCCGGGCTTGAGCCAGCGTTCGGATCTGGTGAGAACGCCTCGTGGCGGCAGGCCTTCTTGATCGAAAACACCAATGCCGAGAATGTCGCCGGTGTGTTGCGCGGCAGCGGTAACTTGGCGGACCAATACATCGTGGTTGGCGCGCACCTTGACCACCTCGGTGATGGCCAGTTCGGATCTCGCGGCGAGACCGGCGTGCTGCACCCCGGCGCTGATGACAACGCTTCGGGTGTAGCCGGTGTTTTGCTCATGGCCGAGGGATTGGCCCGTGACTATGCGAAGCTCGCTGGCGATCGGCGGAGCGTGCTGTTCATCGCGTTCAGCGGTGAGGAAAGCGGCCTGAACGGTGCAACGCACTACGTCAACAACCCCATCTCCCCAATGACGACGCACACGCTCATGATCAACTTCGACATGATCGGACGGATCAAAGAACGCCGCGTGAGCGTCTCCGGCATCGACACCGGTGCTGGCCTATCCGAAGTCGTCGAGCCTATCTTCGACGCTTCGTTGCTTGTCGAGCAGGTTGAGTCTGGCCTCACCGGCCGCAGCGATCACCTGGCGTTTTATGAGGCCGGTGTCCCCGTGCTCTTCGTGACACAAACCGACCAACACGACGACTACCACACACGGAACGACGAATCGTGGAAGATCAACCGGACACACGGGGCCGAGACGGCGGCGGTATTCGCCCGCGTCGTCCATGCCCTGGCCGCGAGATCGGACAACATGGCCTTTGTTAGCGGGCAACGGCCATCCGCTCGCCCGAGCATGGGCGACATCCGCGTTCGCTTTGGCATCCGCCCGGGCAGCTATGTCGAGGGCGATTCGGGCGTAGCTGTGGGCGGCGTGACGCCCGACTCGCCTGCGGACCATGCCGGACTGAAGGCCGGCGACCGACTCGTGGGTTGGAACGGTCAAGTTGTCGGTGACGTGCGCGACTGGATGGGCCAACTCATGCGACACGAGCCGGGCGATGTGGTGACCGTGACCGTCGAACGCGAAGGCGAGCGAATCGATCTGGAGGTGACCCTCCAGGATCGTGGCGGGGTGTGAGTGCTTCAGAGAAGGTGTCGCTTCGCTGATTGGCGGGGGACTAAAGAGCCACCTATCGGACTCGAACCGATGACCTAAGCTTTACGAAAGCTTCGCTCTACCAACTGAGCTAAGGTGGCTACCGAACATACGCCGTGTGTTGCCAGCCAAGCGGCCTGCAACGCGAACGGGCAGGCCCCAAGTATTCGGCGGCCCGGGGCTTCAGTCCAGTGCGAGAGCGCATGGACTGCTGCGAATGCGACTCGGTCTCATTTTTGGAATGAGACCCATTCTCACTTCAACTCTAGTGGGAGTATGTCATACTGAGGGCTGTGGGTCGGGATGGTCCGGCCCTCTGCCGACAGGAGGCACGACATGCTCCAGATTACCGAAGGCCAGTGCGGCAAGTGCGCCCATTTCGGCGAAGACCACGCCAACGACCAGAAGCTCGTCCAGATCCGCATCAGCGGGCAGGCCCCCGAGAATTTCCAGGAGCCTTGCGGCCATCCGCAGCTCAAGCCGCTCAATCTGACCGTGACCGCGACGAGCGGGTGCGCTGGTTTCGCACCGGCCAAGGCCGGCTAATCCAGATCGACGCGGCCCGTCGACCCTTGTGGTCGAGTTGCGATCATGTTCGTGCCGCGGTAGTGCGGTAGGCGACCTACAGCCAGTCCCCGATTTCATCGACAAAGCCGGCGAGGGCTCCAGCCCTCGCCGGCTTTGTCCGCTGCGCGTGCAGCTGTCGAGTGTCACACCACACGGCTACGCCCACCGCGAGCAAGATGTCTACTTGCGCTCCAGCTGTTTCGTTTAGTTTCAAAGAAGATTTCAAGATCCGACTGACTTCACACTCTTTGCGCAGTTCAAATATTGCTTGCTCACGCACTCCTGAGTGTTATGTCCTGTAAAGCCATGACTAAGACCGACAGCACCATGGACGTGAGGGTCAACCGTCTTGGCAAATCGCGCCATTGACCCCCGCGTGCGCCCCCAAAACATTGTGCCTGACAGTTGTTTCTTGGCCGGCGTCGGTCATGGTGAACACACACAGGTCACGAACGCTGGGGGAATGACGCCCATGGATCGGACGACATTGCATGCCCGCCAAGGCTCGGCGAGCAAGGCCGGTTTTACGCTCATTGAACTGCTGGTGGTCATCGCCATCATCGCGCTGCTCATTGGTATATTGCTGCCGAGTTTGGGCAAGGCCCGGGCCGCGGCGCAACAGATCAAGGCCGCGGCCCAGCTTCGATCGGTTGGCCAGGGCGTGACCACGTACACCGTCGATGCCCAGGTGTTCCCACCGTCGTACGTCTACGCCAAGGACCTCAAGACCGATGAGTGGGAGATCAAGGACCAGATCCGAGACCATCCTTCACCGGCGAACGGCTACATCCACTGGTCCTGGGCGCTCTTCGAGAGCGGCAATCTCCAGCAGGACGCCTTCGCCTCGCCGGCGGCTCTGAACGGTGGCGCGCCGGCAACGAACCCGGGCCGGAACGTCGACGACTGGGAGCCGGAGCAGAGGAACGACACCGGCGGTGGTGAGGGTTCCGATTCTCCCGAGGATCGCCAACTCAAGCGCATGGCGTTCACGGGGAACGCCGCGATCTTCCCTCGGAACAAGTTTGCGACGCGAACCGCCCGCCGCAACCGACTCGTGAACCCCGACTGGATCAACAGCCACAGCACGACCATCCTGGCGACCGAGTTTCAGGAAGGCGTGAACTGGTCGTCGCTGTACGAGCCAGGCTCGTTTATCATCAAGAGCCACCGTCCCATCACGCCCTTCCTGGGCCGTAGCGCTGGCCAGGATGTCTACAACGAGGCGCCTGGTAGCGGTAGCGAGGCGCGCTTCACGTACCCCGACCCCGATCGAGACATCAGGGATCCGGATGAACTCTCGGGCAGCCTCATCGAGGATCCGACCACGAATCTCAACGCCGTCAGCCGCAAGCATGGCGGGAAGGCAAACTTCGTGTTCGCCGACGGGCACGTGGCGCTATACGACGTTCGTGACACCATCCGTCAGCGGCTGTGGGGAGAGCAGTTCTACAGCCTGACCGGCCGGAACATTGAGGTCTACCGCGAAGAGTAAGTCATTTGCCACGACCGCGGGAAACCGCGGCCGCGGTGTTTGCTGACCCACAAACGAAGTGAGCCCGCAATCGGTGGGCGTTGGGGGACCGAGGTCCATCCCCCAGCTAGCGAGGACGCCGAGTGGCTGTTGCTGTTCGGCCGGACCATGAGCGAGAAGGCTTCCTGTACAACCGCGGAGAGATTTTCCATGAAGACGAGCACTCGAATTTCGACCCTGCTGGCCGCCTGCGGGCTGGCGGGCGCGGCGGCCACCGCCAGCGCGCAGAGCATCGCAATCACCGAGATCATGTTCAACCCCGCGTTCAACCCGGACAACACCTGGGAGTTCGTGGAGATCCGCAACACCGGCGACTCGACTGTCGACCTGACCGGTTGGGTTCTGGACGACATCGGCGGCAGCCCCGTCACCGAAGCCAACATTCCTGGTGGAAGCATCCCCGCCGGCGGCACCGCGGTGCTGTACAACAGCGCGCTGAGTGCAGCCGAGGTTGAGGCCGCTTGGGGCACCGGCATCAATCTCATCGCCGTTGACAACTGGCAGGCGCTGAATAACAGCGGCACCGAGCAGTTTGGTCTGTGGGACAGCATCGTGAGCCACGCCGGCCGTGACTTCGGCACCGCCATCGCGCAGGTGACCTACAGCGGCAGCGGCGAGGACGGCTGGCCTGTTGACGATGGCGCCGCTTCGTTCTACCTGACCAACCCGTTCGTAGATGGCAACGTCGGCAGCAATTGGGCATTAAGCACCGATGGCGTCGACGGCGCTTATGTCAGCGCTCCAGCGGGCACGGGCCCCGACAGCAGCGTTGGTAGCCCCGGCGTGACCCCGGCCGACGTGGCCCTGCAGGGCCCGTTCCTGATCAACATCTCTGGCGCCACGCTGTTTGCCAGCTTCTTCGAGTCGCCGGCTTCGACCAACGACTACCTCGATCCCGATCTGGATGGCTTCGCCCGTCGCATCGGCCCGGGGATCGACCAGCTCGCCCCCGGCGGCCAGCGCAAGACGACCTACGACGCGGACGCCCACTGGATCGTTACCGACCGATCGACCGGATCGGTGCAGGGCTTCCGTGAGTTCGTGCTGACCAACGACCCTGATGGCCCCTTCGCCGCCACCGGCTTCTACGACACGACTCGTGACGATGACAACCCCGCCGTCGGTCTCGAGGGCAGCGTTGCTGAGAACGCGTTCGCCAACCGCGAGGTTTACATCGACGAGTCGACTGGTCCCGTCCCGGGCATCTTCAACGCCGGCAACCCCGGTGGCAGCCCGTTCCGCTCGCTGACCGACGGGACGTTCCGCGTCAGCCCGTTCGTCTTCCCGAACGGTGCGGCTACCGGCGGCGTGAGGATCGACCTCGGCGTGCTGGATGTTCCCGCCAGTTGGGCCGTGACCATCTCAGGTACGGGTGCACTCGATGCCAACCCCGGTGCCGTGGGCTATGGCGACTCGGGCATCCTCGCGCGTGACAAGGACGGCGCCATCATCACCCAGGGCAACAGCCTCGCCGATCTTGGCGGCCTGAAGCTCTTCGACCCGACCAACCCGCCGGCGACCACCGCCAGTGACACCATCTTCGACACCCCCATCGCGTTCGTGCCCATCGCGGCCGTGACCAACTACGGCGTCGGCCTCGAGCAGATCGACCAGAGTGATCTGCGATACGGCAACGCCACCGGCCGCCGCAGCAACGGCGAGAACCTGGTGTTCGTGACCCGCGACTCGGGCTCGGGCACCCGCAACGGCTTCCAGAACTCGATCGGCTTGGACCCCAGCTGGGGCCGCGGCGAGAACATCGGCGAACGTAACAACCGCGCCGAGTTCAACTTGCTCGGCCCGGACTTCCTGCCGGGCAACAAGGGCGGTTCGGGTTCGCTCGACTCGACCGTCATCAACCACCGTCTCGCCATCGGTCACACTGGTGCCGAGCGCGCGAGTCGCTGGTACTTCAACGGGCGCGCCGACGTGCTGGCCGTTCGCAACGATCTCCAGGGCGGCACCGTCTACAGCCGTCCGACGATCGATAACGTGCTGGACAACGACGCCAACGGCTGGACCATCGGCGGCCCCGAGACCTTCACCTCCATCGGAAGCCCGCGTGCGGTGAGCCCCTCGTTGGGTGGCCAGGTGGGTACCGGCCTGCCCCCCATGGAGAACGAACAGGCCGCGGCGTATCTCAACAACATTACCGCGAGCATCTCGGCCTTCGAGGACGACCCCGGTGTTCCCGAGGTCGAGTTCACGCCCGCCGAGTTCCTGGTGCGCAACTTCACGCTCATCGCAGGCACCAACTTCATCCAGGACACCCTCGACCCGTTGAACCAGATCCCCAACCCCGACTTCAACCAGGGCCTCCAGGACTTCATCCGAGCGAACAGCGTCGTGCTGGGTGATCCGCTGTTCCAGGAGTTCGGTGGAGCTGGCTTCACCACGGGTATTGCACCGACGCGCACCACGGGCGTGACCTACACCGACGGCGTGGCCGGCGGCTTCAACTACGTTGACCAGGCGGGTCGCACGGTGCTCTACGCGAGCCGCGTGGCCGATCGCAACGGCCTGGCCGGCGACTTCAACAACGATGGCGTGCGGAACATCCTGGACATCCCCGCCATGATCGGCGCTCTCGAGGATCGTGCTTCGTTCGAGCCCGGCAGCGACGCCGTGCTCGAGATCATCGGTGACTTCAACGGCGACGGCAACTTTGACGCGGAAGATGCCCGCTACTTTGCCGACGGCCTCGCGCTGGACACCGGCAGCGGGAACCTGGATCGCGTCGCCGGCTTCGAGGCCGTCGACGACGCCAGCATGAGTGGGAACTTCTTCAACACCACGATCGGCGACGGTTCGATCTCCTACGAGAGCGGCTGGTCGCGCTTCGATGTGTCGAACGTCGACGGCCTGACCACGCCAGGCTGGGGCCCGACCGCCGGCGCCGACGGCATCGTCGATGCCTTCGACCGCGCGTACATCCAGGCCCAGATCGACGCCGTGAGTGACGGCGAGGCCAACTGGGATGACATCGCCGAGGCCGTTCTCTTCGATCTGTCGGCCGACGTGACGGGCGACCTGATCGTCAACCAGGGTGACCTGGATGCAATCGACGCAATCCTGGGCGGTACCGGCTGCCGGGCCGACCTCGACGGCGACGGCGTCCTGACGCTGTTCGACTTCCTGGCCTTCCAGAACGCCTTCGACATGGGCGACCTGCTGGCCGACTTCGACGGCGACGGCGTCTTGACGCTGTTCGACTTCCTGGCCTTCCAGAACGAGTTCGACGCCGGCTGCTAAGAGCCCGCGACGAATGCTCTTAACGACGGGCCACGCACCCACGGTGCGTGGCCCGTTTTCGCGTTGACAAGTATCGGAAATGTAACGAGTGTCTCGCCGTGATTACAGCAGCTGTAGCATGCTTCTGATGAGTGCGTTCGTTGCCGAGCACCTTCGAGCCGCAGACAAGGAGTGAACGATGTTGTTGCTAGGAGCTCTAGCTGGTGCCATACTGGCCTTGTCATTCGCCGATGAGACCTCGGGAGAAGACATCCGGGTTCTGGAGTGTCGAGAGATCGCCCGACTCACGGGAGAAGGCGCGATCAACGACACTGCAGCCGTGTGCGTTGGCGGCACAGACCTCGGAATCCTGGTCGAGCACGGCGATCGCATATGGGCTTTTTTCGGCGATACGTTCCGCGGGCCTACACCCCGCGACGGTGGGCTTTGGCGTCACAACACGTTGTGCTGGATCGATGATGACGAACCAGAGGACGGGCTCTCCCTCGATGGGTGGGTCATGGATGCGAACGGGTGTGCGCGCCAGGCCATCGAAGACGAAGCCGAGGGACAGGTCACGCTCATCCCAACGGGAGCCCTCTCGACCGGCGAATGGATGTACGTGTGGTGCATGAGCGTCAAGCGATGGGGGGAGCCCGGGCAGTGGGACCTCAATCACTCGCGCTTGTTTCGCTCGAAGGACGGGACGACGTTCTCGCGGGTTCCCGGTGTCGAATGGGGGGGCAACTCTCGGTTCGGCATGGTCGCGGTTGCGCCGGGCGCATGGGCCGATGGAGCGGACAAGTACGTCTACATGCTCGGCACCCCGGGTGGCCGCCTTGGTGGCGTGAGCGCCGCGCGCGTTGCTATCGATCGCGTCGACGACCAGATGGCGTATGAGTACTTCACGGGCGCTGATGCCACAGGTGCGGCTGTCTGGAGTGACGATGAATCCGATTGCGAGACGATCATCAATCCAACCGTCGGAGAGTTGTCGCTGTTCTACATCCCGGACGCTGAACGATGGGGCTTGCTGTACTTCGATCACGACGCGGCGGCCATTGAGTTGCGGCACGCTCGGCAACCCTGGGGGGTATGGTCCGATCCGGTAACCGTGGCAACCGCGGAGCAGTACCCGATGTTGTATGGCTCGTACACGTGCCCCAGGTACATCACCGATGGGGGCCGCCGGATCTACTTCACGATGTCGCTGTGGGAGCCGTATGACGTGTACTGGATGCGATTGGATCTGGGGTTTCCGCACATCAGCGACCAAGACCGTGGTGCGCCCTAGGCCGACAAGGGGCTAGATAGCTATCAGGTCGGCTCGATATCCATATCCATGAACCGCGACGTAGGATGCCCAAACGCTCATCCATCAGCGGAGTATTGACATGCCGACAACCACGCCCGAACACGATGCGCGAGTTGCAGAGCTGATATTTGCTTCGGTCTATCCCCATTACCTCGCGAAGGTCGAGAAAAAGGGTCGGACGAAAGCTGAACTGCACGAGGTGATCTCGTGGCTGACCGGCTTCGACGAGAAGAAGATCCAGAAGCAGATCGATGACCAGGTAACTTTCGAGGAGTTCTTCGAGCGTGCAACACTGAACCCGAACGCGAACTTGATCACCGGCGTCATTTGTGGCTACCGCGTTGAAGACATCGAGAACCCGCTCACGCGGAAGGCGAGGTACCTCGACAAGTTGGTCGATGAATTGGCCAAAGGCAAGAAGATGGAAAAGATCTTGCGCGCTGCGTAGTGGCGAAATGAAACAACCCTCTCCGCAGCCGGAGAGGGTTGATCAATAGCGGGGGCAGGATTTGAACCTACGACCTCCGGGTTATGAGCCCGACGAGCTACCAGACTGCTCTACCCCGCAATCTAGGTGGTCGAGAGTTTATGCCCCGTCCGGCGTCGAATCCAGCTTGTCGGTGTCCGTGTCGGACTCCGGATCCGGAAAATTCAGCTGCCAGAAGCCCACGTCGTGCCACTGGCCGAACTTGCGGCCGACCTGCTCGAAGTGGGCCACCTTGCGGAAGCCGGCCCGCTCGTGCAGGGCCGCCGAGGCGGGGTTGGGCATGGTCATGCCGCCGATGACTGCGTGGAAGCCCGCGGCCCGGAGCCTAGGAAGCAGCTCGCCGTAGAGGGCCAGACCGACGCCCTTGCCTTCAAAGCCTCGTTGGACGTAGATGCCGGTCTCACAGGTTCGCTCGTATGCCTTGCGATCTCGCCAGACGCCGGCCTTGGCATAACCGGCGAACGCGCCGTCGAACTCGGCGACGAGCCAGGGATGGGTGCTGCTGCCCGCTCGCCAGCCGGCCTCGAAAGTGGCGTCGCTGTGGCTCTGGTAGGCGAAGTGGACTGCGGTGTGGTCGATGTACCAGTTGGTGAGCGCGTTGGCGGGAGCCACGTCGTGCTGGGCGAACGTACGTACGGTGATCATGTCGAGAGCGTACGCCTGAGCGGCCCAGGCACTACAGTGGCAAGTGACCACCACCATCCCAAGCGAACCGACCTCGAAGAAGCTCAACGTCCTGCTCGTTGGCGGCGGCGGACGAGAGCACGCCCTGGCGGAGGCTATCGCGGCCTCGCCGCGTCTCGGCACGCTGTACGCCAGCCACGGCGAGAACCCCGGCATCGCTCGTGTCGCGACGCCCGCGGATGTGCCTATTGATGCCGCCCAGGCGTACCGGGCCCAGTTTTTCTGCCGCGACAAGAGCATCGACCTCGTAATGATCGGGCCCGAGGGGCCGCTGGCAGCGGGGCTGGCCGACAAGCTGCGCGAGCAGGGCGTGGCCGTGTTTGGGCCGAACAAGGACGGGGCCCAGTTGGAGGCCGACAAGCACTGGGCAAAGGACCTGATGCGCGGCGCAGCGGTGCCGACCGCCGAGAGCAGGAGCTTTACGAATGCCGAGCAGGCGGTCGCGTACTCGATCAGCCGCCAGCAGCCACCGGTGATCAAGGCGGCGGGGCTCGCGGCGGGCAAGGGTGTGGTGGTGCCAAACTCGCACAAGGAGGCTGCGGACGCCATCCGGTGGATGCTGAACGACAAAGCGTTTGGCGAGGCCGGGGCGCGAGTGCTGGTCGAGGAACGCTTGGAAGGACCTGAGGTCTCGGTCTTCGCGCTCACCGATGGGAAGGGTGTGTACATCCTCGACTCGTGCCAGGACCACAAACGTCTAAAGGACGGCAACGAGGGGCCGAATACCGGCGGCATGGGTGCGTTCTGCCCCAGCACCTTGATCGACGACGCGGCGATGGATCGCGTGCAGCGCGAGATCTTGCTGCCCGTGATCGACAGCATGCGGCGGGAAGGCATCGATTACCGAGGGGTGATCTACGCGGGGCTCATGCTGACGAGCGCGGGACCGAAGGTGCTGGAATTCAACGTGCGGTTCGGCGATCCCGAGTGCCAAGTTCTCATGCCCCGTCTGGCCAGCGATGCGCTCGAGATGCTGTACGCGACGGCGACGGGCAACGTCGAGAATCTGGAACTCGCGTGGCATCCCGGCGCAGCGGTATGTGTGGTGCTCGCGAGCGAGGGGTACCCGGAGAAACCGATCACGGGGCAAGCCATCACCGGCATCGATGAAGCCGAGGCAATGGAAGGCGTCTTCGTCTACCACGCGGGTACGAAGGTAGACAAGAAGACCGGCGATCTCCTCACCGCCGGCGGGCGCGTGCTTGGCGTGACGGCACTCGGCGGAAACGTCGAGGACGCGCGGGAGCGGGCATACGAGGCTGCCGGCAAGATCCACTTCAAGGGCATGCAGTCCCGACGAGACATCGCCGTTTCCTGCCTGGAAGCCCCCAGGGTGGTCTCGAACCGTCAGGGCTAGCCTGTATTCCAGCGGGGCTCTCCCGCGCATACAGTTGTCCCTTGTCTGGGCGGCACCCTCCTCGAACCCCGCGCGCCCAGAACCAACTGGGAGAATCCAAATGCAACGCATCAACACTCTTGTCTCATTGTGTGGCCGTGGTCCCGTCGTCGCGATCGCGCTCGCAGCCGGCATGGCCTTCGGCCTCGGCATCGCCGCTGGCACCCACGGCGGCGGCAGCGGCGCCACCATCCGGCCGGTGCAAGAAGGCATGGGTGAGATGGACCCCGAGGCCATGATGCAGATGTACATGGAAGCCGGCGAGCCCGGCGAGCAGCACAAAGCCATGGAAGTCTTCGTGGGCGACTGGGACGCGAAGGTCGAGAGCCTCATGCCCGGCATGGACTTCGACAGCGTCGGTACCGCCAAGTACGAGTCGATCATGGGAGGCCGATTCATCCGCATGGACTTCCACGGCGACGTGATGGGCACGCCGATGCACGGCATCAGCATCTCGGGCTATCACAAGGCCCTCGACCGCTACGAGAGCATCTGGATCGACGGAACCGCGACGGCCATCAACTACTCGATCGGCGATAAGACCGACACCGGCTGGGTCTACGAGGGCGACGAGACCGATCCGATGATGAAGATCACCGTCCCCGTTCGTGACACGATCGACATGCATGGCCAGGACAAGTTCGTCTTTACGCGCCATTACCCCGCCGAGGCGGCCGCCGGCATGGGCATCGAGGTCGAGGAAGGCCAGGACTGGGTGGGCGGCTTCCAGATCACCTACACCCGCAAGCAAGCCGGCAACAATGGCATGGGTGGCAACGGTGGCGGCGGCAACGCCCTAAACCGCAACGGCCGCTGATCGCCCGAATTTCGGCAAGTCTCCGTTGGCCCCCGCCCGCGCGGGGGTTTTTTCGTGGTGCTCACGGGCCGCTTAGTATGACCATCGGCTGAACCACGCCGACCGGTGCCCCCACGCTCGCGGCACACCCTGCACCTCCAAGAGGATCCCAAAATGCTCACCACTCGTTCGACCTCTCGCTCGCTCCTCGCCCTTTCTGGCCTGGTTGCGGTCGGCTCGCTTACCGCGTGCACCGTCGACCGCCCCGACCGCGCCGCCTATCACGGCCCGCTCGCCGCCGCCGGCCAGGGCGGCCTTCCGCTGCTGCGGTGGGAAGAAGCGTACCAGGACGGATTCGAGCCGTGGCAGGTGCTCGACTACCCCAAAGCTCCGACCGAGGACGTGGTCGACACGCTCCACGGCGTCGAGGTCGCCGATCCCTATCGCTACATGGAGAACCCAGACGACCCCCGGCTCGCCGACTGGGCTGAGCAGCAAGACACGTTGTTCGACCACATCATGGAGCACGCGGACAACCGTGACGCGTACATGGAGCGCCTGACAGCTCTCTACGACTCCCCCCGCTACGGCACACCCCGCGAGCGCGGCGGCCGGTACTTCTTCACCTACAACGATGGCTTGCAGAACCAAAGCGAGCTGCGCGTTTCGACCACACCCAAGGGCGACGGCAGCCTGCTGATCGATCCCAACACATGGAGCGAGGAGGGCACCATCGCGATGGCCGGCTGGACGCCCAGCGAGGACGGCACCATGCTGGCCTATCTGGTGCAAGAGGGCGGCAGCGACTGGCGCACCATCAAGGCGATCGATGTCGCCACCGGCGAAGACCTTGGCGTTGAGATCGAGGAAGCGAAGTTCAGCGGCATCACCTGGGCCAAGGACGGCAGCGGCTTCTACTACAGCCGATACCCCGAGAAGCCCAGCGGCAGCGCCGAACTGACCAGTCTGAACCAGGACCAGAAGGTGTACTTCCACCGCATGGTGGAGGCCGAAGACGGCTCGATCACGTGGGAAGACGAACTGGTCTGGGAGACGCCCGACCACCCCAACCGCGGCTGGGGGGCGAGCCTCACCGATGACGGCCGGTTTCTGATGGTCTACGGCAGCGAGACCACCGCCCCCCAGAATTTGCTGTACGTCAAGGACCTCACCGGCGGCACGCCGGGCATGGACGACTTCCGGCCGATCATCGCCGAGTTCGAGGCACGCTACAGTGTGCTTGGCAGCGTGCGGGTGATGGCTGGCACTCAGGAGGGGCACGAGCCGGCACGCCTCATCGTCTACACCACCGACGACGCCCCCTTTGGCCGGGTCATTGCCATCGACCCCGCCAACCCGGGCCGCGAGAACTGGCAGGAGGTCGTCCCCGAGGGCGACGTCGCCATGCAGGGCGCCTCGATGGTCGGAGGCCACATCATTACCCGGGCGTTGCGCGACGTCTTGCCCGAGATCAACGTCTACACGCCCAGCGGCGAGCTCGTTCGCACCGTCGAGCTGCCTGGCGTCGGCTCGGCCTTCGGCTTCGGCGGACGCCAGAGCGACGAGTACACCTACTACGGCTTCAGCAGCTTCGCCCAGCCTAGCACGACCTACCGCTACGACATCGCGTCGGGCCAGAGCACGGTCTTCCGGGAGAGCGAGGTCGACTTCGACGCCGAGCCCTACGTGACCACACAGGTGTTCTATTCGAGCAAGGACGGCACCCGCGTCCCCATGTTCATCACGCACAAGAAGGACATGGAGCTCGACGGCACCAACAAGCTGCTGCTGTATGGCTACGGCGGCTTCGGCATCCCGATGCGCCCGGGCTTCAGCACCAGCCGGGCCGCGTGGCTCGAGAGCGGCGGCATCTACGCCGTCGCCAACCTGCGCGGCGGCAGCGAGTACGGCCTGCCCTGGCGCGAGGCCGGCAGCCGGCTAGTCAAGCAGAACACGTTCGACGACTTCATCGCCGCGGCCGAGTTCCTCCAGGCCAACGGGTACACGTCGCCGAGCAAGACCGCCATTATGGGCGGCAGCAACGGCGGCCTGCTGGTGGGCGCGTGCCTCACGCAGCGACCCGAGCTGTTCGGCGCGGCCATCCCCCAGGTAGGCGTGCTCGACATGCTCCGCTTCCACCTGTTCAGCGCCGGCCGCTTCTGGGTGAGCGACTACGGCAGCGCCGACGATCCCGAGCAGTTCGAGGTGCTGTACTCGTACAGCCCCTACCACAACGTGCGCGAGGGCGTCGAGTATCCGCCCACGATGGTGACGACGGCCTATCGCGATGACCGTGTCGTCCCGATGCACAGCTTCAAGTTCGCCGCCGCGCTGCAGGATGCCACCGGGTCGGCCAACCCGATCCTGATCCGCATCGAGCGCGATGCCGGCCACGGCGCGGGTACGAGCGTAACCAAGCAGCTCGGAGCCTACGCGGACATCTGGGCGTTCATCGACATGGTGACCGGCGAAGAGGTGGAGTAGTCCCGCAGGACCAGGATACGTTCACCGATCGCTCCGGCGGCGGCCACGACCGGTGTCCTCGAAGCCGCCGCGTCGACCTCGCTCTTCCGAGCGCGTCCGGTTCGACGGGTCGTAGTCCGGGTTCGCCGTGGGCATTCCCGCGTTCGATTGCGCGAGCGATGCCAGAAGCCGACGCTCCATGTCCGCGGCACGTCCCGGCTGGGTCGCGCTCAGGTCGGTGGCCTCGCCCGGGTCTTCGGAGATGTGGAAGAGTGAAGCCTGGCCCGTCTCGTGGAAGAGCACGAGCTTGTACCCGTCCAGGTAGATCGCCGATTGCGGGCTCGCGTCGTTCTGGTAGTGCGGGAAGTGGAACACCATCTCTCGCCCGTCGAGCGCTGCATCGGACCCATCGCCACCACGTGGGCCACCCGTGAGCAGCGACGCGATGCTGGTGCCCTCGAGCGCTTCGGGCCCATCATCGACGCCGGCCCACTCGAGGTAGGTCGGGAAGAGGTCGAAGCCCACGATGGGCACGTCGCACCACGAGCCCGGCTCGATGCCCGGACCGCGCACGATGAACGGCACACGCAGCCCGCCCTCGCCGAGCGATCCCTTGCCGCCGCTCAGCGGGCCGCGCCCCCCATCGCTCCCGCCGTTGTCCGACATGTAGATCACGTACGTGTTGTCGGCCAGCCCGAGCCGCTCGAGCGACGCGAGCACGCGCCCGACACCGGTATCGAGGTCTTCGGTGAGCGCCGCGCGATCGGACTGGCGGCTCTGGCGACCGATCGCCGCGGCGTACTTGGCCTTGGTCGCCTCGAGCGCGTTCTCGGGCGCGTGCAGCGCGTGCCACGAGAGCTGCACAAAGAAGGGGCGGCCCTCATCGCGCGCCCGCTCCATGAACGCTCCCGCACGCTCGGCCATGCCGAAGATGTCGACCGGGTTCGGGTCCTTGAACTTCGCGGCCGCCTCGTTGCCGAGGTTTCCATCGCTCGTTTCGAAGCCGTGATGCTCGGGCCCGCCGCCGCCGAGGTGCCACTTGCCAAAGTGCGCCGTCGCGTACCCGGCCGCGCCCAGCACCTCGGCGATGGACACCTCCTCGTCCAGCAGGTTGCGCCGGCTCGACGGCGGCAGCAGCGGCGGGTTGTCGGCCGCCGACAGCACCGGCGCCGCCTTGGTCCAGCCGAGCGTCGCCGGGCTCAGGCCGGTGACCAGGCTCGCGCGCGTCGGCGAGCAGACCGGGGATGGCGCGTACGCGGCCGAGAACCGCACGCCCTCGGCCGCGAGCCGCTCGAGGTTGGGCGTCTGCACGATGCGGCTCCGCGAATCGCGGAGCTCGGGGTGCATGGAGACCGACGTGCCGTCCCACGATTGATCGTCGGCCAGCATGAACACGATGTTGACCGGGCGCGCCCGATCGTGCTTCGGGCGTTGGAGTTCGTGCGGCGCGTCGCGCGACGGATCGGGCACGCCGTGGTCGACGGCGAGGCCCGCCGCGAGCGTACACAGAAGAGCCAGCACCTTGATCACGATCGCGCCCTCCATCGGTGCCCGCCCGGCGGACCATCGTCGGTGCCGCGGCGAACCCGGTTGCCATGAAACAACGCCGCCGAGCCGGGCTCATTGCCGGACGGGCTCGGCCTGCCCTCGGTGGGGGCGGGCCGAGCCCGCCCGCACCTCTGCCTCGCGAGGCGGAGCGGCCAATCATTGGGGCGATGGCCGAACCCTCGAACACGCAAGGCCCCAGGCCACGCGGTCCCGACGCCCACCCCAGCCCGTCGGTCGGCCTGCCCCCCACCGCCGAGGAGTGCGGCGACCGGGGTACCTACAAGCAGCCGTGGTGGCAGGGCTCGATCTTCGGGTACTGGTGGCAGGCGGCGCTCATCGTGCTGGCGTTCTTCGTCGGCCGTTTCATCCTGATGCACTTCGTGGGCCCGATGCTGTCGCCGGCGACGCCGTGAGCGGCGGATTCGCGACCGCGTCGGTTGTCGTGATCACCAGCGGCGGCAATTAAACCTGCAGGAACAAGCCGCTCCGGACCTCGCGTTCCAAGCGGTGCTCGTCCGCTCGGTGGACTTCCGTTCAATGGCCCGCGTGGGTAGTGGCGCCGCCCGGCGCTCGCAGCCGGCGGATCGCGTTGGCGATCGTGATCGCGCGGCTGAGGTGCAGGAAGGCCAGGATGGACGCGACCAGCCCGAAGGGCAGCCCCACGTAGGGAACCGCTGCCAGCACCAGCAGCACGCACAGCGCCGTCGCCAGCCCGACGCTCGAGCGGGGTGCGTCGATGCCGTGCTGCTGGACGAATCGGTTGGCCTCGACCGACCAGCCCCGGTAGGCCCGGAACACCCAGTACAGATTGAAGAACGGGATGAACAGGAAGCCGACGGCCCTGCCCGGCGTCGTGCGGGTCGGCTGGATCGACGCCCACAGCTTGTAGAGCAGGACCATCAGCATCACCGTGCCGACGATCACGAGCAGGAACACCAGGCCGATCAGCGCGAGCGCGATGCCGACCGTGTCACGGTCGCCCTCGATCATCAACGCCACCATCGGGACCATGGCGACCCACGCGGTGATGCTCGCCCCGTAGATCAGGCCGAGGAACAACCCCTTGGAGATCGGCGTCGACGCGCCGTGCGGGAGCGTGGCGACGGCCACCCGTGGCGGCACCGGCGGCGCGCCGGGCGGGAGCATGGCGTCGGCCGCCCCCGACGGGACCGGCGGCGCGCCAACCGTGCGCCAGGACAGCGCCGCGATGGCGAGCAGCCCGAACGTGCACGCGTGGATCACCATGGTCGCCAGGCCGAGCGCGATCATCCACGGCCGGAGGTCCTCGATGAAGCCGTCCGCGTACAAGCGGTAGGACAGCCACGCCTGCCCGAACGAGGAGGCCAGGCTATTGACAAGCGACACGGCGCACGCGATGACCACGACCGCGCCCGCCCCGCGCGACCGGCGGAGGGCGGCGAGGCCGAAGCACAGCGCCACGATCGCGACGACGAGCATCGGCGCCACGCCAATCAGCCGGTCGAGCGCGAGCGACCAGTACGAATCGGGATCGGGTAGGAACACGCGTGCCCTCCTTGCCTCGCGGGCTAGCGACCAACGCCGTGGCAGCGTACGCAAGGGATATCACGGACACTACGCGCGGGCCGGCCGCCCCCCAGCGGGGCACGCCTGGTCGTCGATGGAGCCCCGGGAGCGATCTTCGCGGCCGCGAGTGCTCTCGACCGGGCCTCGGAGACTCCTTCCGAGGCTCCGGGAAGGATTTCACAGCCTCCGCCGGCTCCCGACCGAGCTCGATCAGCTCCCGACGGGCGTCCGTCGGCTCTCGCCGGAGCTCCGTGAGCCCTTCACGGGCTTCGGTGAGCTCCCGAGCGGCCTCGGTAAACCATTTCCGGAGGCTCGGGAACCATTTCCCAGGCTCGGTCAGCTCTCGACGGAGCTCCAAAAACTCTTCGCGCTCGATCGGAAACTCTTCTTGGGGTCGCTAGGGCGGTTTTTCTATGGGACGAGGGGGATGGCCCGGGGGGTGTGCGGTTTTAGGACCCACTCCGTGGGGGGTTGACTCTTAAGGAATTACCGGCTGCAAGGCGTTGCGGTTCAACCTAGCCGAGTGACGGCACAAGAAGCCCAGCGGACTGCTAACGCATCTGAAACAACAGTGCGTAGACTCCGCAGAATACTGCGGAAAACACCTAGAACGCCAACTCCGACACGATCACATGGTAGAGCATCAAGTCATTCCGTCCGCCCGGCGCCTCGTAACCTCTTTACGCGACATGGGTTACGATTTTTCCCAAGCGGTGGCAGACATTGTCGACAACGCGATTGAGGCCGGCGCGACGAAGATTGACATTCGAGTCGAGTTCGACGGCGGCAATTCATGGGTACGTATCGCCGACAACGGCCGTGGCATGAATCAGGCGCAGCTGCTCGAAGCGATGCGCTTCGGATCCGACCGTGAATACTCGGACACCGACCTAGGCAGATTCGGGCTAGGGCTAAAGACAGCGTCGCTGAGCCAGTGTAAACGTTTGACCGTCGCTTCCCGCAGGGATCCCAATCGCCCTGCGATCAGCGGCTTTTCCTGGGACCTTGATCATGTTGTTCGCACCAATGAGTGGGCAGTTCTTCCTTTGGACGACTCTCACACAGACCAAATAGCTCGGCACCCCCTCCAGTCCGGACACGGCACTGTCGTTGTATGGAATCAGCTCGATCGCATACTCGGCTACAAGCATCCTTACGGCGAGGCAGCGAGAAGCCGGCTGGCTTACATGACTGGAGAGTTGGAGCGTCATCTTGCCATAGTGTTCCATCGCTTTCTTCCCAGTGGAGAAGCAAGTCGAAACGTCGTCATCACTATCAATGAAAACACGATTGAGCCTTGGGACCCATTCTGCCGCACTGAAGTGAAGACACAGACGCTGCAGCTGGATGTTCGACGTGTCGAGCACGAGGGTACAACAGCAAGAGTTCGGCTTCAACCGTACATACTTCCACACAAGGATGATTTCAGTTCTTGGGACGCTTTTGACAAGGCCAGTGGCCCTAAAGGCTGGAATCAGCAACAGGGCTTCTACATCTACCGAGCGAACCGCTTAATTCAGAGCGGTGGCTGGTCGCGTCTCCGAAAGGCAGATGAGCACACCAAGCTCGCACGCATTGCCGTCGACTTTCCCCCTTCGCTTGACGCCGCGTTCAAGGTGAATGTAGCAAAGATGCGTGTGCAACTTCCGGAGAGCATTCGTGACGACGTGCGCAAGGCGACTGCCCCCATAGTCACACTCGCGAAGAACACGTATAGCCGGAAGAGCAGGCAAACGAACACGCCGCGTGCGTCAGGGTCAATGACACAACCGGCAACGCCTGGGACAGATGGAGGCAAAACAGAATCACCACCACCCGCTACGCCAGCTCCGCCGCCCACAACGCCATCCAAACCCTTGTCGCCTCAGCAACCCACCACTATGCAGGATGGCGAGAAACTGCTGACAGCTTCGGAATGGCGTACCTGGGTACTGTCGCGAGCAACACCCGACGAACGCGTCGTGCTTCTTCGTGTGCTTGATCGCGTCGGGGGTATGTCGGAGACCGGAGGTGACCATTGAACGCCACGTTTGAGCAAGCTCTGCGTACCGCCCGAGTGCTGATCGAGTTGGGTCACACGCTGGACGACGTGCTAGCCAATCCGCTCGTCCAACCATTTCGGTCCGACCTTGAAGTAACGCTGGCTGAAGAAGATTCCTTTACCCTCACGCCCGTCCGCACAGTCAGTCGCCAGGATCATCCGGACTGGTTGCGAGAGCTCGATCGGTCCAGCTGGCACTACTGGCCCAAGCTGCGGGAGTATCTCCTCGCTCAGAAGAGCTGGCCGCTTGATTCGGTGCGATCATTGGACGATGCCTCCGATCGCATCTTGCGGCAGCTGCAGGCACCAGACACCGATGTGTTTGACAACCGAGGTTTGGTCCTTGGCTACGTGCAGAGTGGGAAGACCGCCAGCTACACAGCAACAATTGCAAAAGCTGCCGACGCAGGCTATCGCACTTTCATCATTCTGACCGGCATCGATAATGGCCTGCGTATGCAGACGAATCGACGCCTCAAGCGCGAGCTTGTGGGCGGTCAAGGACTTCGTGGCGGCGGCGTGAAGCAACCACCAATGGGCCTTCAATGGCACGAGTTCACCACCGATACTCAAGAGGGAGATTTCCAACCAGGCAACGCCAACCACGCCGCCCTGCAGGGATCACAACCCGTTCTTCTTGTGATCAAGAAGAATGGTCACGTCCTGCGTCGACTGCTGCGATGGCTTGACAGCGCACCGAGCGATGTTCTTGCACGCGTACCCGTTCTCATGATCGACGACGAAGCCGATCAGGCAAGCATTGATACCCGCGGCACTCCTGCCTCGACAGCCGCTGATCCGGACCTCAGGGTTGATGAACCATCGGTGATAAATAGGTTGATTCGCGAGTTGCTGCAACGCTTTCGCCGAACTGCATACATCGCATATACAGCTACGCCTTTCGCTAACATTCTGATTCCAGCACATGCGACGCACGAGGAGGCTGGCGACGATCTGTATCCTCGTGATTTCATAGTCGACCTGCCTAGGCCGCGCGGGTACTTTGGGGCCGAGGAGCTTTTTGGCAGCCTCGACTCAAACGCCCCCGAGAAAACGAATGGGCTCGATGTCATTCGCAACATCGCAGACAGCGACGTCGCTCTGCTGAAGACAGGAGGCATGCCTGACTCATTGCGCCTAGCTATCGAGGATTTTCTGCTTGCAGGATCGGCCAAGTCGAAGCGTGGCGGCGACACCCAACCGGCCACCATGCTCGTACACACAAGCCAGCTTGTTGAGTACCAGTCACAGCTGTACGACCAAGTAAAGGCTCATCTACGCTCAATTCGAGACGAATGGCGATACCAGCGCCACCACGGCTTGCGCGATCGACTCAATGAACGATGGGACACAGAGTACCGAGCGTTAACGCAAGATACATTCCCGGATCGAGATGAAGCATTCGACGCTATAGAAGCCGACATAGGCCGCTTTATCGAAAGCTGCACAGTCCTAGAGCTCAATAGTTCGAGTGTAGATGCCTTGGACTATGACTTTCGGCCCGATCTAAAGGCAATAGTCGTGGGCGGCAACAAGCTTTCACGAGGCCTGACACTGGAAGGACTCGTCACAAGCTACTTCGTCAGGGCCAGCGCCACCTACGACACCCTGATGCAGATGGGCCGATGGTTCGGATATCGCAAGGGCTACGAGGATCTTGTCCGGATATTCATGCCATACGAACTCGCAGGTTGGTATGCCGACTTGGCCTTCGTGGAACAGCAACTTCGGGAGGATCTGCGTGTCTACGAGGATCGCGGGGTAACACCCTTGCAGATCGGAATGCGCATCTGGGAACACCCCTCGATGCAGGTGACCAATCCGAAGAAGCGTCGTTTTGCAACATCACGCAGAATTTCCACCAGCTTCTCTGCGGAATCTCAGCAGACGGTGCGATTTCCCTTTGACAGCCCCGAGCTTCTCGCCGAGCACGCCGAACGAAATCTGCAAACCACGAGACAACTCGTGTCTAGCCTTGGCGGTGCGTTCGACACGCAGACGATATGCGCCGCTCTATGGCGTGATGTCTCTGCCGACGCAGTCGGTGAGTTCCTCTCCAACTTCGCCTTGCATCAGCAGGATACCAGTATCAGTATGTCCCTGGTTCTCGACTACATCAGCCGGTGCCGGCAGGACGGCGAACTACAGCGTTGGTCGGTTGGCGTCCGATCTCGTAGCACAGTTGATGTACAACTCGGGAGCGTAAGCCTGGGTGTCGGTGGCAGCGAGCCAACATTTCACATGATCAGTCGATCCCGCCTCAGCGCCGGCCCCTCAATCGGCGTTCTGACCAACCCGGGCGACGAGGCGGCGGATTTGGATGAAGCCCAGCATTTGCGAGCCCAGGAACGCGCGAAGCAAGATAACATTTCTGAGAACAAAGCTGCCCGCATTGAACGGGATCGTTCCTGCGGCCTCCTTCTGATCTACCCGATCAGTCGATTTTCAACTCCGACCGCAGACAGCAACAAGCGAGGTTCACGTCGCCCCTTGTACGATGACCCAATTAACCCTTGGGCCAAAGATCTGATCGGGATCGCCCTGTCATTCCCGACGAGCCACGTCCAGCACAACTCGGAAGCCTATGTGGAAGGTTCTGTTGGATGGAGGTCTGCAGATTGACTTCGCGGAAGACAGAGATCTGGGCCGATCTGAGCACCTCTGTCTTGGTGGGTGACGCCCTCGAGGTCCGCTGGCTGCATCCGGTAGAAGAACGGCGGTTGCTCGCGGCGGTGGACAAACAGGGACACAGGCACCTCCTCGTCACATTGGTCGCACATGATGAGCCGCTCAGCGACGCAGGCACCCGTGGGCTCGCAGTAGAGACCCATGAGCTGGTTGATAAGCGGAACGACAAGACTCTCCGCTGCATCGATCTGATCTGTCGAGACCCATCGGGCTTCCGTGCCTTCGATATCATCATTGACGAGATTGCTGAGGCAATGGATGGATCGCAGGTATCAGCTCCTCAGGTCGTTGCGTCTGTGCTAGCCAAGTGGCGGCGCTTCTGGGGACTGCCAGCCCGAAACATTCTGAGCAGAGCCCAACAGCTTGGACTGTTTGGCGAGGTCTGGTTTCTCGACAGGTGGCTGAGTCCATGCGTTGGGATTGGCGAGTCTGCTCAACGGTGGCGTGGGCCTCTCGGGAGCCGCCATGATTTTGAATGGGCAGCCGGCTCGATCGAGGTTAAAGTCTCTGAGTCTTCGCGAGCCCCACTCCATCGCATCAGCAGCGTCGAACAACTGCTTGCCCCTGAATCCGGTCCCTTGTTGCTATTCAGCCTGTGCGTTCGGGTCGAGGATGGCGGCGATCACACGCTATCTTCGTGCGTCGCCTCAGCAATCAAAGCGGCAGGTCAAGACGGTTCGGCCCTCGACCAACTCGAGGCCAAGCTATCGGAAGCCGGGTATCGTCCTGAGCACGAGTCGGAGTACGACAAGCTCCGACTACGAATAAGCAGTGAAGGGCTCTATACAGTTGTTGGTGACTTTCCGCGCATCGTACCAGCCACCTTTACTGCCGGCGTGCCGGCCGGCGTTGAACGTATGGAGTATGACATCAACCTGCAGACATTCAGCCACCTGCGGGTAGCTGAGTTTCCTCACGAACTCCAGCTACCGTGATTCCGGCATCTCTTGTGTTACCACTGTCGAGTATCGCTGATAGCCACCGGGGTGGTTGCCAGCGAAATAGGCTATTACTGGACTTGCTTACCAACATTGAGATCGAAGAGGCGGGCTAGACGAAGACGAAGCTTCTCCGGCTCACGAAGTTCGCACTCCCACACAATGACAACCCGCCATCCAGCGCTGCGTAAAGCGTGCTGGTTGCGCCGATCACGCTCTACATTCTGGCTGAACTTCTCACGCCAAAAGACCTCGCGTGACTTTGGCTTGTAGGCATAGCGGCACCCAGAGTGCCTGTGCCAGAAGCAGCCATGAACGAAAATAACGGTTTGACGCCCGGGCAGCACAATGTCCGGTTTTCCCGGCAGGTCTTTGCGATGTAGCCGGAACCGCAGGCCGAGACGATGCAACATCGACCGTACGGCCACCTCCGGCCGCGTGTCGCTGCCGCGAATCCGCGACATGTTCCAGCTTCGATGTTCTCTGGATAGTCGGTCGGCCATGCCGGCTCAGGCTAGCAGGTCGGCGACGATGCCCGCGATCTGGCGGGCAAGCAGCGGCGGTACGGCGTTGCCCACTTGTGTGTATTGCTGCGTACGGTTACCCAGGAAAAAGTAGTTGTCCGGGAAAGTCTGGAGGCGAGCGGCTTCCCGTACGGTGAGCGCCCGACATTGCGTGGGGTCGGGATGGATGTAGTAGTGACCGTCTTTGGCGATGTGGCTCACGATGGTCGTGGATGGACGATTCCAGATCTGAACACGGAACCGATCCGCAAAATTGCCTCCCTTGAGAGCCCGTTGTACGCTGCGGTGATTGGGCAGGAGTTGCTTCGGGAAATGGCGGAGGGCCGGAGACGTGCCGTGTGCCTTACCAAAGCAAGAAACGAACATGTACCTATGCAGGTCCCTCTCCATGTGCTTGCGAGTCTCGTGATTGCAGACCCCGCCGAGCCTCGGGTCATAGAACCACTGCGGTTCGAATTGCGTGGTGGCGTCGCACTCTACAAATCTAGCCCCACGATCAGCACGGCGTCGCTGGGGGACCAACTCAAGTGATGCATGGACCTCTGATGCGGTCTCCGGGTCTTCGCGCTTCAACCGCCGCAGCCACGCTTCGTCGCGCATGCCGGAAACGGCCTCGTACCAGTCAACGGGATTGTCGCCACGAGACAGCCCACTACGCAACTTCGGCATGCCTTGAAGGACAGAGCGGACCGTTTCCTGCGTTGCCTCTCGCAGCTTGCCGGGTGCTTTGGCGATGCCCTTGTGAACCCCGAGGATAATCAGCCGATGTCTCGCCTGAGGCACGCCGTATCGTTCGCAGTGCACGAGAAAATCTTGCTGCTCAAACAGTGTCGCTGCATCGTCCGCATCAACACCGATCGCGTAGAGCTTGTACTGCGCCCGCCGTCGGTTAGTAATCGCCCGACCAATGTCGTTCATGGCGTGCCACGGCTTGCGAAGATCGCTGTAGATTCGCTCCAGCATTCGCACACCATTGAAGCTTGCCGAAATGAGACCTCGAACATTCTCCATGACGAATACGTCTGGCGCATGATCAGCGATGATTTGAAGGTACTCCAAGTAGAGCTCGTGGCGCGTTTCTTTGCCATCGGAGTACCGCGTTCCAGTGCGGTTGCGGGCGCGACCGGCCATGGAGAACGGCTGGCATGGCGGCCCGCCGAGGAGCACAGAGCGTGGTGCTCGCTTCAGCTTGTCATCGATCCGTCGGCGAATGATCTCGGCTTTGTCTGGTCCGAGTTCCTCCCGCCAGGCGTGGTGGCGTGCGGCTTCGAACTCGGCTGGCCGTCGCTCATAGAGTTCGTCGACGTTGATTTCCCCACGTAGGAACTCGTAATAGTCTTCTGGCAGATCCCCCGGCGGGAATTGCCGGCAGAACGATCTCAGCATCAGAGTGCGGTGCGCATGTTCGTCCTTTTCGATCGAGAGGACTGATTCGAATTGCCGCCGTCCACGCGAGTCTGTATAGGCTGAGAAACCCTCTCCGAGGCCACCAGGTCCCGCGAATACGTCAATAAACGGAATGGCGCTGGGCTTGGGCAATGCGTTGTGGACTCCCTATGGGGGTCCATCGTACCCAAAACCAACCAAGTCGACGCCAAGCCGCCGGCGTCTCGCGTTCGTCCCAGTTGGTCCCGGTCGGTATGGGGCAGCTTGGCGTTGGATCGGCCAGCGGACGTTTGGGAAGACCCCACACACAGTCTCGGAGGACCGAGACAGTGCCCCGCTGGGAGTGGGTCCGGAGGACTACACCGCCGGGTCGAAAAGATGGAAAGTCCGCGTAGTTACCCACGCGGCTCGGCAAGTTCGGCAATAGCGTCGAATCGGACCCAACCGGTCGTGGCGTACCTCGAACAACTCCACCTCGCACGGAGTGCCCCTGCCACGGAGTTGCCCAGACCGCACAACCCCACCCCCTCAATTAGTTTCCTGGCCAGCCCGCTGGCCCCGCCCCACCAGTTTCCCGATGCCCAGGAACGAGACGGGCGGCCGTCGCCTCCCGCACGAGCACCACCGACGCCGCGTACCTCGCCTGGGCGGCCAACCACGTCACCGTCTGGGCCGGCAACGGCACCCCGCCCGACATCGGCCTCACCTCCGAGCAGGTCGCCAACGCCGCCGCGCTCGTCGACGACGCCCAGGCGCGCTACGACGCCATGCTCGCCGCGCGCGACGCCGCCAAGGCCGCCACCGTCGAGAAGGACACCGGCTTCGACGCCATGAAGGCCTCCATCGGCGGGCTGCTGGGCATCATCGACGGCTACGCCAAGAGCGTGGCCGACCCCGACGTGTACGCCCGCGCCCAGATCGACCCGCCCAAGCCCGCCGCCCCGCGCGTCGACCCGCCCATCCCCACCGACCTGCGGGCCGAGCTGCTCAACGACGGCACCATCGAGTTCGGCTTCAAGGCCGCCAGCGGCGGCGGCGCGGTCTACCTCATCCAGCGGCAGATCACCGACGCCGACGGCATCGCCGGCGCCTTCGCCGACATCGGCCAGGCCGACGAGGGCAAGAAGTTCTTCGACACCAGCGTCCCCACCGGCGTCCGCTCGATCGACTACCGCGCCCGCACCCGCCTGACCAACGGCCAGACCAGCGACTGGTCCGAGACCGCCACCATCCGCTTCGGCACCGCCGGCGAGAGTGGATCTCTGGGCCTCGCAGCCTGAGCACGACGACCAACCCACCTCACGCGCGAGGGCCACGCCGGCCCTCGCTTTTTTGTGCGCCCGTTCAGGGCACCACCGGCAGCGCGGCCTTGGGGATCGGCTTCAGGCCGGCCGCGGCACGGTCGGCGTTGAGCTGCTGGACGGTCGCGGGCCAGGTACTCCACGAGTAGAAATCCACATGCATGTCGGCGAAGCCGACCGACGTGCCCGGGAGCTCTTGCTTGGGTGCCGCGATGAGCACGGGCGTCGCGGCGCTTGCGGGGTTGCCCAGCGCGAGCCACGAGGGCTCGTCCCAGTCGATGCGGAACATGCCGACCTCGATCCAGCCGTCGGGGAGCTGGGCCCACGCAAGCGTTTTGGGGATCGTGGTACGTCGCTCGTGGAAGAGCTCGATGGGGATGAATCCGTGATCGACCAGTTCTTGCGGATCGCTCGGGAACGAACCGTAATTCTGGCGGTAGATCTCGATGCTCTGGATGATGCCATGGGCCGTCCGAGCGTAGTAAAGCGAGCGGTTCGATCTCTGCTGCTGGTTCCTGCCGAAGCCGATCGCCACGAACGATGCCACGCCCATAAAGACGAGCAACGCGAACACAAGAAGAGCCCGGCGTTTCTCGCCCTTGGGCCAACTACCGGCAAAACCCGCCATCGTGCCGATGATGGCGAAGAACACCAGCATCACCGCACCGTGGCCACCACCCCTCGCAGCGCCGAGCAGGACGAGCCCGCCGAAGCACACCGACACCACCATCAACCCGGTGCAGAACACGTCACCAAATCGTGTTAGCCGATCAGGTTCGCCCACTCGTGGCACGTCCTTGCCAGACACCCCCGCCACCACGCTCGCCGCTCGGGCATCGACCGGCTCCCCGCACGCCGGGCATTCCGTTGGCAACGTGTCCAGTGTTGCACCGGGCAGCCGCTCGCCGCAAGAAGCGCACGCGAACCGCGCGTCGGTCTCGGAGAAATCCCACTCGCCAAGCTCGAACCCGCGCCCGCACTCTGGACAGACCGGTGTGTTCAGGTTCCAGAGCTCGTATTGGCAATCGGGACACCGCACGAACTCCGATACGCCCGGTGCGCCGAACGGTTTGTATCAGAGCGGCTCGAAGCGGTACATCATCGAGTTGTAGTCCAGTTCCTCGGCCTCCACGCCCAGGTGCCGCAGGATGTTCATCGCCTGGGCCCGGTGGTGCATCTCGTGGAGCACGAGCTGGGTGACGACGTCTGTCCTGGTGGCGATGACGCGCCTCGGGTCGTCACCCAAGGTGACGTCGTAGCGCACCTCGGCCTGCCAGTCATCGATGGCTTCGAGGGCCGCGCGCGTCCGGCGTGCCTGTTCGTGCCAGAGCGATTCGATGACCGGGAGCGCTGGCGGCTTCTCGTCATCGATCGGCCACTGGTCCATCGGCGGCAGTTCGGCGCCGACAAGCCGCTCGATGTAGTACCACTCGGCGCCCAGGATGTGGGCGAACGTGCGCAGCAGCGAGCCCAGGCCGATGGCGAATACCTCGGCGTGCTGGCTTGGCGTCAGCGTGCGGGCCTGGGTGAAGAGCCGCTCGCGCGCGGTGGTGAGGTAGCCGTAGGTCCTCAGGGCGTGGTCGGTGGTCGGGTGCACGGGCGGATGGTACTCAGCGGACGGCGTCGGCCGCCGCCCGAGCCCGACCCCGCAAGGCCGTCATCTTCTCGGGATCCGAGTACATATAGATGCCAAGCACTTCACGCTCCGGCCCGACCAGGATCAGGTGCGACGGGTGGCTGACGTTGGCCATCGTGCCGCCGTCGGGAAGCACGACCTCGCGGCTGGTGTCCTCGCCGACGTGGAAGTTCAGGCTGTCCCGCACGATCGAGCGCACGTCCTCGAACGGCCCAACGAGCATCGACCAGCGCTCGAAGTCCACGCCGCGGCTGTCGCCGTACTCGCGCAGCACCTCGGGTGTGTCGTTGATCGGATCGACGCTGATGCTCAAAAACCGCACGCCGGTGCCCTCGAGCGCGTTCTGCAGCCTGAGCATCTCGGCCGTCATGCCCGGGCACGCGAAGGGGCAGTTGGTGAAGATGAAGTCGAGCACGGTGATCTGGCCATCGAGGATCGACTGGTCGACGGGCAGGCCGTCCTGGTTGGTGAGTTCGAACTCGGGGATCGAGTAGCCGACGAGCATCTCGTCCGGCTGGAGGGGGTCCTGGCGAGCCTCGACCCCCTCGGCGGGCTTGAGCAACAGCGGCAGCGTCACGATCAGAACACCGAGCACGCCCAGTGCCAACAACATCAAGACCATGATCACCACGAACTGCTTCTTCTGAGCCAACTCAGTCTCCTCGTGCACGCCATCGGCCCATGATCAGAATAGCAAGCAGCACGCCTGCTGCCGCGAAAAGCAAGGACAGCGACAGAGCAACCGCGTCGAACCGCCCTTCCAAACCCGCACCGACGGCCTGCTGGCACCATGCCAACGGGTTCACCTTCACCAGCCCCCGAAGCCAGCCGCTCGCGCCATCGACCGGGAAGATCGCCCCGCTGAGCAACCACATGGGCATGAACACCAGATTCATCACGCCGTGAAAGCCGGACGCCGAATCGACCTTCCATGCGGCGGCAAGGCCGAGCCCGGTGATACCCAGCGACAGGCACACCAACGCAAGCGCTACCGCGAGCATTCCGGCGAGATCCAACTCGGCCCCCACGAGGGGCGAGAACGCGAGGAGGACAAGGCCTTGGGCGAAGCCCAGCAGGCCGCCGCCCAGCAGCTTTCCCGCGACCATCGACCATCGCGGCGCGGGACTGACGAGGACGGCTTGCAGGAAGCCCTGATGGCGATCCTCGATCAGTGAGATCGAGGCGAAGATGGCGTTAAAGAGTACAACGAGCGACGCCATGCCCGGCAGCAAGTAGAGCGTCAGCGAACCGCGCTCACTCAGCGACTCGGGTCGGATGCTGCTCGCAAAGCCGTTGGCGATGAAGAGCCACATCATCGCGGGCGTAGCTACTGCTACGGCGATGCGCAACGGTTGACGCACGAGCCGCCGCACTTCACGACTAGCCAATGCCGTAGCTGCACGCGCACCGCTCATGCGGGCACCTCGGCTTCCAAGGGCGCTTCTGCCCAGTGCAGATACGCATCGGCCAGCGTGGGCTTGCGCACAAAGAACGGCACGCCCGCGCCAGCCAACTCAGCGGACCAGCTTGCAAGTTCCGCATCGTTGGCGGGCTTTGCAATACGCGAACCATCGGCCTGCAACTCCCACGGGATACCGATTCCGGTGACCGAAGTGCCAGATGGAATTCCGAGCAATTGTGCTCCAAGGTCGGTGACCAACTCGGTCGGAGAGCCCTGGCAAACGAATCGCCCGCCTGACATCATCACCACCCGCTCGAATCGCTCGGCGTCTGTCATCAGGTGCGTGCTCATGACGACGGCAACCTCTGGCTGCTGTGCGCGAAGCGTGTCGATGGCGCCGAGCAGCGCGGATCGTGATGGCAGATCGAGCCCAACCGTCGGCTCGTCGAGCAACAACAGATCGGGCTCGGCCAGGATGGCGCGGACGAACTCCACTCGCCGGGCAAGCCCACCAGAGAGCGTGCGTACTCGGTCACCAAGTCTGTCGTCAATCGCCTGCTCGGCGCACAGCCGTTCGATGCGCTCATCTGGCCGGTCAATGCCGAAGAGGGCGGCTTGCAATCTGAGGTTTTCGCGCACCGTCAGCAGCGGGTCGAGTGCGGGGCTTTGGAAGACCACACCAAGACGTAAGCCGCTCGAACATTTAGTGGAGCCGGAAGTTAACTTCTGCAAGCCAGCGATGACACGCAAGAGCGTCGACTTGCCAGAGCCATTGGGGCCGAGGAGGGCGACGCAATCGCCGCGAGAGATGGTGAAGTCGACGCCGCCGAGCGCTTGGTTTGGTTCGGCTCGGCGGGCGCGGTGCTCGACCACGGCGGCCCGGATGCGCACGAGCGGGTCGTGGTCGCCGCTCACCCCAGCAGGGCCCCGATGCCGGCGTCGACGACCAGCGCGAGCAGTACGACGGGTAGGTAGATGACCGAGCCGATGAGCACCCTGCGCGCGTCCGCCCGCGTACGCGATCGTGTGACGCGGATGGTCGACCACAGGAACCAAATCCCGGCAACCACCGCGACCGGCACGGCGACGAACCCCGGCGTCACGTCCATCACCAGCGGCGGCAGAACGGTGACGGGCAACAGGACCGCGGCCCACAGAACCATCATCGCCCATGTCCACCGGCCGCTGCGATCGACCACCGGGAGCACGCGATATCCGCCGGCCGCGTAGTCGTCGGTGTACATCCACGCGATGGCCAGGAAGTGCGGTATCTGCCAGACAAACATGATCGTGAACAGCGCCCACGGGCCGACTTCGGCCAGCGACGCCCAGGTGCCCGTGACACACGCCCACCCGATCACAGGCGGCAATGCTCCCGGCACGGCGCCGATCCAGGTGCTGCTCCACAGCCCGGGTTTACTCGGCGTATAGAGGAAGAGGTAGCTCAGCACGGTCGCCGCGATGAGAGCTGCTGGCACCAGACCGACGAGCATCCAGGCCAGCACGACGCCAAGCAAGCACAACTCGATGCCCAGCATCAAGACAGCATTTGGCGTGGCACGGCCCGTGGGCAGTGGCCGCGACATGGTGCGCGGCATGCGCGCGTCGCGCGAGCGCTCCATCCACTGGTTTAGCGTGTTCGCTCCGGCGGCGGCGAGACCCGAGCCCAGAATAGCGGCGATGAACCCGGCGACCAGGTCCACGATTGCCGGCTGGTACGCCAGGGCGGCAAGGCCAAACCCCATCGTGCTGGTGATAGTGACCAAGCGCGTGATGCGGGGCTTGGTGGTCTCATAGAGCGCGGCGAAGCTCATCCCGCGCGCCTGGGGCGCGGCCATTGCCGCCGACGCGGCTGCCGACTCGATGCGTGAAATCTGCAACCCGGGCTCCGAATTCGGGGATTCGCTCGGTTCTGTGCTACAGGAATCTTTGCGGTGCGGCCGCAACGAGTCCACCGCACTCACCGGCCGGGCACCGAAAGCTCGGCCCACACCGGGAAGTGATCGCTCGGGAATCCGGCGCTGCCACCCAGAGGAGCGGGCTCACGCGTCCAGACTCCGGTGCGAATCACCTCCAGCCCTCTGCTGGGAAGCACGTAGTCCACGCGCAGTCCGAACCGAGCGGTGTCGGTGGGATCGAGGCCCTCCGTCGGCGGGGCCTGCTTCGGCGGTTCGATGCTCTGGAGCCGTGGGTGCCTGGTGAGTCGGCTAATTGGATCGCCCACACTGCTGCCTTTGTCAGGATCGGCGTTAAGGTCTCCCAGGATCACGAACGGACGGCCGCGCTCGAGGCCACCGGGATTGCCATTGTCGTCGGCGATCCAGCCTCTGTCGTCGAGGTAGTCGTCCCAGAAACGGATCTCGTCGTGGTTGCGAGCCTTGTTGCGGGCCTCGGGTCCATCGAATGCCGGCGGTGTGGGATGGCTACATAGAAAATGCACGACCGCACCGTTTGGCAGCCGCACCGGGATGTCCCAGTGGTTCTTGGAACTCAGACGCATGGCCGCCCATTCCTCTTCGTCGTACCACGATGTACCGTCCTCGTTCACGGGCTGCCGGGCGTCGGGCATGCCGCTCCACGGCAGCAACCGGAAGGAACGGATCTCGTCGTCGATCACGTCGAGGCGGACATCGACGAGCAGGGCCATGCCGTACTGGCCGGGATAAGCACCGAAGCCCCAACAATCGTTGCCGTATGCGCGGCCTTCTTCGGTCTGGCGAGGAGAACTGCCGCTCGTGCTCGATCGAGCCGGTCGGGGATAGGTGGTGACGGCCTCCCCACTGTTGTCGAGGTCGAAGCCGCTCGCCCGGCCCGTATTGCTCGGCAGCATGATGGCACGATAGCGGAGGGGCTCGAGCCCCTCACCCTGACTGACCTCGAGGTAGTGGTCGGCAAAACGCTGGCCGTTGGAGCCCTCGGGCTCGTCGACGGGCACGCCAGGCACGCCATGCTGGTCGAATGCGATCTCGTTGAGCAGCAGGACCGTCGGCCGCAGGCGCTGGACGATCTCGGCAAGCCGCTGCACGCGAGGCTGATCGTTGACGAGCAGGTCAGTCGTCGAGACGTCCTCTATGTTGAAGGTTGCCACGCGGATGGGCATGGCGTCGGGTGGGGCATCTCCCTGCACCCAGGCAAGAGCGGGCGGGGAGGTGATCAGGACGAGGACGACGACCAGAATGGAGCCCGCTCGATGCATTGCCCTCAGGATAGAACAGAGTTGGAGCGGTGTCGGCTTGGGGTGCTATCATCCCCCTCGTTCAGCGGCAGGACGGGAGCCGGCTGCGATGAGCCAATGGATGTCTTTTTGAGACTCCCAGCGGCGAGGCGCAGGCAGGGGTTGCCGGCGGGCTTCGGCCTCGACCGGGGATCCAGCTCTAAGAGCCAGCGTGCGAGCGGGACGGCAGCGGCCCCGGCCGGCTGTGTCCCATTCCCACGTCCCGTGCCACCGCCGCGTCGGGAAGGTCCCGGCGTGAGTCCGGCATGGGTCGAGTGCGGATCGCACGAAGGTTGGATCAGGAGCCGTTGGCCGCAGGCGCACCGAGCAGATTTCCACTGCCCGATGGTGTAATGGTAGCACTTCAGTTTTTGGTACTGAAAGTCCAGGTTCGAATCCTGGTCGGGTAGTTTCCCGGTGCCTCGCCTGTTGCCTTGTCTCCCCAATCGATCTGGGAGCAGCGTGAACGACACCCTCGCACAATCGAAGGACCGGCCGTGCGCGATCATCCTCGCCGCAGGCAAGGGCACGCGCATGGGCAGCGACCTGCCGAAGGTCATACATCCGGTGGGCGACCGGCCGATGGTGTCGATCGTGGTCGAGGCCTGCGCGACGGTAAGCTGCTCACCGATCGTGGCGGTTGTTGGTCACGGGCGTGAGCACGTGAAGCGGGCGCTCGAGGGCGCCTCGGGCGATGTGCGGTTTGCGCTGCAAGCCGAGCAGTTGGGCACCGGGCACGCCGTGCTGGCGGCCGAGTCGGAGTTGGGCGATGTCTCGCCTGACGCCGATGTGTTGGTGCTTTGCGGCGATGGGCCGCTGATCCGCGACGAGACCATCCGCACACTGCTGGACACCCACCGATCAACCAATGCCGCCGCCACGCTGGCGACCGCGGTGGTAGACGACCCGACGGGGTATGGGCGCGTTATTCGGGATGAGCAGGGCCGCTTCGCGCGGATCGTCGAGCAGAAGAACGCGAACTCCGACGAATTGGCCATCCGCGAGATCAACCCGAGCTATTACTGCTTCAAGCTGGGGCCGTTGATGGACGCTCTGCGGAACGTCGAGCGGAATCCGAAGACGGGTGAGTATTACCTGACCGACGTACCGGCGCTGCTGCTGGCGAACGGAGCAAGAGTTGAGGTGGTCGAGGCCGTTCCCGCCGAGGACGTGCTGAGCATCAACACGCCCGAGCAGTTGGCCGAGGTGGACCGGATCTATCGCCAGCGGCGGGGTGCAACCCAAGGGGCGCGAGCATGAAGATCGACCCGAACCAGCTCAAGATCTTCAGCGGCCGGCACAGCAAGGAGCTTGCCAACCGCGTGTGCAACCACCTCAACCAGCCGCTCGGGAAGGCACGCACGATGGCCTTCCCCGACGACGAACTGCTGGTCAAGCTCGATGAAGACGTGCGCGGCCGCGACTGCTTTGTAATCCTGTCGACGTGCCATCCGGTGAACGACAACATGATGGAGTTGTTCATCTTCATCGACTGCCTGCGTCGCGCGTCTGCCAAGCGCATCACGCTGGTCATTCCTTACTTTGGGTACGGACGCCAGGATCGTAAGGACGAGGGCCGCGTACCCATTACCGCAAAGTTGGCGGCCAATCTGATCACGGCGGCGGGGGCCGATCGCGTGCTGGCGATCGATCTGCATGCGGCCCAGATCCAGGGCTTCTTCGACCTGCCGACCGATCACCTCTCGGCGACACCGGTTTTTTTGGACTACTTCCGCGAACACCGCGATCGGCTGGGCGACCTGTGTCTGGTGAGCCCGGACGTGGGCAACGTGAAGATGGCCGAGGCCATGCAGAATCTACTGAGCGCTGACCTGGCCATCATCAACAAGAAGCGCGTCAGCGGCAGCGAAGTCGTCACCGACTCTCTCATCGGCAATGTCAAGAACAAGACGGTGCTCATGTTCGACGACATGATCTCGACCGCTGGGACGGTGTGCGAGGCCGCCCGCTTTGTGATGGACCAGGGCGCCAACGAGGTGCTCGTAGCCGCGACGCACCCGGTGCTGGTGGGCCCGGCAATCGACCGGCTGATCGACAGTCCCATCAGCCAGGTCATCGTGACCAACACCATCCCCCTCAGCGATCGCGCCCGGCGGCTGGACGGCAAGCTCGTGGAGCTGTGCCTGGGCGAGTTGCTGGGCGACGCGATCCACAACATCCACCACGATCAATCCGTGAGCGCGCTGCTGCGCGACGCCGCCGGCGCGAAACGATAACCGAGAAAGAAGGCGATGCGACGCATCGCGTAGGAGAGTCTGCCATGCATGAAGATTCACCAACCCTGACCGCCCGTGCCCGCGAGCGCATCGGCACCCGCTACGCCAAGCGGTCGCGAGCCAGCGGCCACCTGCCCGCCATCGTGTACGGCCACGGCCAGGATCCGCTGTCGATCGAGTTCGACGCGCACGAGGCCAACCTGCACTTTGCCAAGGGCGAGCGTGTTTTCGTGCTCGCGATGGAGGGGGCCAAGGACGAGCTCGTACTGCTCCAGGATCTGCAATTCGACCACCTGGGCACGGAGATCATCCACGCTGACTTCCGGCGTGTGGACCTGTCCGAGCGTGTCGAGGTAACCGTTCCGCTTGAGTTCGTGGGCAACGCCAAGGGCCTCAAGGCCGCGGGCGCGGTGCTCACCCACCCGGTGACGGAACTCCAGCTCGAGTGCGCGGTGACGAACCTACCCGACGTGCTCGAGGTCGACATCTCGAACCTAGATGTCGACGAGATGCTCACCGCGGGCGAGATCCCCCTGCCAAAGCCGACCATGAAGCTGCTCACGCCGCCCGACACGCGCGTGGTGAGCATCTTCATCAAGGCCGAGGTCGAGGACGAAACCGCCGAGAGCGGCGAGGTCGATGCCGCGGCATCGCCCGAGGTCATCACCGAGAAGAAGGATGATGAAGACAAGGACAAGGACTAACCAGCACACATGAAGCTCATTGTCGGCCTTGGCAATCCGGGAAGCGAGTACGAGAACACCCGCCACAACGCGGGGTTCATGGTGCTCGACGAGCTCGCTCGGCGGCACGCTGGGGGAGCTGTGGCGCGCGGGCGCTTCCATGCGGCCACCCTGGAGTGCATGATCGGCAACGAGAAGGTGTTGCTGACCAAGCCCACAACGTACATGAACAAGAGTGGCCTGAGCGTCGGAGAGGCGCTGCGCTTCTACAAGCTCGAGGCGGCCGAGGATATGCTGATCGTCGTCGATGACCTGTACCTGCCGCTGGGTGCCATCCGCATGAAGCCCAAGGGCGGCGACGGCGGGCACAATGGCCTCGCCGACGTGGCCAGGGCAGCCGGCGGCGACTCTTATGCACGGTTACGTTTGGGCGTCGACAGCAAGCCCCAGGGCGCCAACCAGGCGGGCTACGTGCTCGGTCGGTTCACGCAGGAGCAGAGCGACACGCTCAAGCCCGCGCTGAAGAAGGCGGCCGATGCGGCCGAGTTCTGGGTCAAGAGTGGACTAGCCGAGGCGATGAATCGCTTCAACACACCCGAAGAGAAGAAGGCCAGGGGCAAGAAGCCCAAGGCTGATCCAAGTTGCGACACTCGATCCGAGACCATGAATCGTCCCGGGGAAGCCTCACAAGAGCGCCCCAGTGATCAATCCCAAGGCCAGGGTGACACCGCCCCGGCCGGTCACCAACCGCCGGCCACACCGGCAAAGGACAACTGACCATGCCCCCAGAGCGCACGTTCAACTATGAAGCCATGTTCCTTGTCGGCCAGTCGACCGCGGCCGACCTTGGCGCCGTTATCACCCACATAGACGAGCTCCTTGCTCGCTCGGACGCCAAGCTCATTGCGATGGCCAAGTGGGATGAACGTCGTCTGGCCTACGAGATCGACAAGCAGAAGCGCGGCCTGTACATCATCGCGTACATCGAGGCGCCCGCGCAGAAGATTTCGCAGCTCGATCGCGACTGCCAGCTCAGCGAGACCATCATGCGCCTGCTCTTGACCCGCGCCGACCACCTGACGCTCGAGGAGATGCAGGCTGCCGACGGCCGCGAGGCCCTGATGGGCGAGGCCAAGCTGCGAGCCGAGAAGGCCAGCGAGGCCGAGGAAGAGGGCAAGGACACTGGCGTCCGCCTGGGCCGCCCCATCGAGGACACGCCCTCGGACCACTCCGAAGGTCGTCCGACCGGCGACGAGAACGATGGAGACAACGGCGGTGACTCCGACGATAGCGACACCTCAGAGAAGAACAGTTCGACCGAGCCCGCCAACGCCTGAGGCCTAGCCTCGCAGGATTCCGATTCCACATTCGACCGGGAGAATCGCCATGGCCGGCAGCCTCAACCGTGTGTTCCTCATGGGCAACCTGACGCGCGACATCGAAGTGCGTCACACCTCCCAGAACATGGCTATCGCCAAGATGGGGCTTGCGGTCAACCGTAAGTTCAAGACGCAGAGCGGCGAGCAACGCGAAGAAGTGACGTACGTCGACTGCGACGCGTTCGGCCGAACCGCCGAGGTCATGGCCCAGTACCTTCGCAAGGGCCGCCCGGTGTTCATCGAGGGTCGCCTGAAGCTGGATCAGTGGCAGGACCAGCAGGGCAATAATCGGTCCAAGCTCTTTGTCGTCGTCGAGAGCTTCCAGTTTGTAGATAGCGGTCAGGGCGGGAGCCAGGGAGGTGGAGGCGGCAACTACTCCTCCGGCAACCAGGGTGGAGGCGGCGGCTACGACAGCGGTCCCGTGCCGCCGGATGATGACATCCCGTTCTAAACTCGCCGCCTAAACTCCTTGCACTCCCCAGACACATCTGGGACCACATACGTTGGGGCCGCTCGCTCACTCGGAATCGCCGGCTCCTCAACTCTCCTGCTCATCCTTGGGCGGAAAGGACAGCGACTATGGCTCGTGATCTCAATCTCCTGCTTGTTGAAAATGTGGACAACCTTGGCATCGTTGGCGATGTCGTCAAGGTGAAAGCCGGCTATGCCCGCAACTTCCTCTTGCCACGAGGGCTAGCAACCGAGCCCGACGATGAACTGATCAAGCAGCTTGCCGACAAGCGGGCCCAGGCCGAGAAGGACGTAGCCGCTCACCGGGCCGAGCGCGAGGAGATGGCCAAGAAGCTGGACAGCCAGGAGATCACGATGGTGCGCGCCTGCAACGACCAAGGCGTGCTCTACGGTGCCGTCACCCAGCAGGACATCGCCAGCGCGCTCCAAACCCTTGGCTTCGATGTCAAGCCCCGCGAGGTGCGCCTGCCCTACGCGATGAAGCGCATCGACAACTACGACGTACTGCTCAAGTTCGCAGCCGATTTAGAGAGCCACATCCGCGTGTACGTGGAAGCCGATCGCTCGATCGATGATGACGAGCGTGAGGAGATGGAGTTCGACAACGAAGGCAACCTCATCGAGCCGGGCAGCAAGCAGAGCGAACGCAAGCCGAAGGGCGAAGAGGCTCCTGCAGAAACAGCTGAAGCACCGGCTGAGTAATCCCACATAGCCCGCAACACCTACGCCTATCCCCGTGGCGAGAGCATGATCTCGCCGCGGAGTCGTCGCATGGTCTTGCTGCCTTGGGAGTATCGCTTTTCGATCGGCTGGCCTGCTCGGATTGCGATGGCGTGAGAGAACAGTACCGGAAAACAGAGCATCCGAATCGGCGACCTCTTGAACCAGTGGATCTGTAGATCCATCGCTTCGACAAACAACTCCATGGTGGATGCACGAGTTGCATGCAGTTCGCACATGCCGACGTCACGAAGGTGATGCATCGCGTGCATGTGCCGGCGCTCGAGCTCGACGTAATTCACGCCCGCGAACGCCTCGGCAAAGTATCCGTCTTGTGGCATGTCGAGCGCAGCGCTGCGATGGTCCGCCGTGACCAGGATAACTCGTTCGTGCGATGCGCGGGAACGCATGATCGTGAGAAAGGTCGCGGGGCTGCTGCCTTCGCCGCGCATCGAACCGATAAAATACCGTATCCCGGGCTCCACTTCCCAGGCGATCTCGTGCATCGTACTGCCAAGCAGATTCACTTCGAGCACAGACAACAACGGCCAACCACGGCTCGAAGCAAACTCATCTTGCTTTTTCACGAGATCCACTGCCGCTTCGGCGTCATCACCCTGCAACTCGCGTGTCGCGTCGGCCGGCTTCACACGGAGCACCGACGCGCCGACGAGGGCCATGAGCGCGTACAGAAAAACAATCAGGCTTGCTGCGCCAATGAGAACCCAGACCCACCACGCCATCAAGCGGCCACCCTAAGCGTCGCGCACCGTCCGCTGCTCGATGCGCTTCTCGCTCTTGCTCAGGATGAACCGGTCGACGAAGCTGCCCGGCGTGTGTATCTGGTCGGCGTCGAGCTCACCCAGACCAACGACGTTGTCGACCTCGGCGATCGTGTACGCGGCGGCGGTGGCCATCATGGGATTGAAGTTCCGGGCGGTCTTGTTATAGATGAGATTGCCGAAAGGATCGGCGGTCTCGGCCTTCACGAGCGCAAGGTCGGCGTAGATGCCGGTCTCGAGCACGAACTCGCGCTCCTGGAATACGTCATTGTTCACGCGGGCCTGGGCTGGTGTGGGCATGAGTGTACGAGTCTCCTTGCCCTCGGCGATCTGTGTGCCCGCGCCCGTGGCGGTGAAGAACGCCGGGATGCCGGCACCGCCCGCGCGGATGCGCTCGGCCAGCGTGCCCTGGGGGTTGAACTCGACTTCGAGCTCGCCCGAGAGGAACTGCTTGGCAAAAGTGTCGTTCTCGCCAACATAGCTGGAAACCATCTTCTTGATCTGGCGCGTCTGGAGCAGCAGGCCGAGGCCCCAGTCGTCGACACCCGCGTTGTTACTGACGCAGGTCAGGTCCTTCACACCTGTATCGCGCAGGGCGATGATGAGCTGCTCGGGAATGCCGCACAAGCCGAAGCCACCCACATGGATGGTGCAGCCATCGTAGAGGACGCCTCTTTCCTTGAGATCCTGGAAGGCCTCGGTGGCTGTGGGGACTTGCTTGCTCGTGACGGCTGCTGGCATAGCTTGGATCTCCGCATTCGTTCGGACGAAAGGGTAGCCGCCACAGTCACGGGCGGCCCTGTTCGATGGCTTCCAGGAACGGCCGCCCAAAGGCCTCCAACTTGGCCTGCCCAACACCCTTGATCGACAGCATCTGGTTGTCGGTCGAGGGCCTGCGTTTGGCCATCTCACGGAGGGTGGCGTCGTTGAAGACCATGTAGGGCGGGATCGAGTCCTCGCGCGAGATTTCCAGCCGCACGGACCGGAGCTTCTCGAACAACTCCCTCTCATCGGCATCCAGGATGACGACGTCGGCGGCGCGCTTCGTCGGCTTCCGCGACCTCTCTTGTCGGGTCTTGCCGGAACCCATCGGACGTGCCAGGGTGACCGGCGCCTCGGCTTTCATCACTGCGTTTCCGTGCTCGCCGAAGCGGATGGTCTCGAAGCCGCCATCGCTCAGGTGCCTTTGCAACGCGCCGCCGGCAATGAGCTGTTCGATGTACATCTGTACCTCGCCCTTGGCGTGCTCGCGCAGCAGGCCGTGGACGCTCAATGCATCGTGCCCATTGCTCTTGATCTTCTCGGTATTGGCACCGCGTAGCACGTCGGCGACGTGGGCGGCCCCCCACCGCTGGTCCAGGCGAGCGACGGCGCTCATGATGATCTGGGCAACACGGGCCGAGTCTTGCTCGACCTCGGTCTCTCCCAGGCACACGTCGCACGCCCCGCAGTTGTGCCTTCCTGGTGGGGGCTGGTAGTCCTGGCCGAAATGGTTGCTGAGCGCTTTGTGTCGGCACTGCATGAGCGCGACGAAGCGCTGGATCTCGCGGACGAGTTCCAACTGGGCCCGTGTCGACTCGGCGACTTGTCCGTCGAACGACTCTTCGCGCATGATCAGCCGCGTCCATCGCCCAGCGTCGCCGGGGCCGTAGAGCAGCAGGCATTCGGCGGGCTCGCCATCACGTCCCGCGCGGCCGGCTTCCTGCTGGTACGCCTCGACGCTCTTGGGGCACGCAGCATGAACGACCAGACGTACATTGCTGCGGTCGATGCCCATACCGAACGCAACAGTGGCGCACACGACGTCGAGTTGTTCATTCGTGAACGCACGCTCGATGTTGTCGCGATGGTTGGGTTTCAGGCCCGCGTGGTAGGCCTGGGCGTCGAGGCCCATGCCACGCAGGCCGTCAGCGAAGTCCTCGGTCTCCTTGCGACTGATGCAGTAGACGATCGCTCCGCCCTCTCCGACATCCTTGTTCGTGCCGATGGCCTCGGCGGCCTGCTGGATGGCCCGAGCGCCGGGCTGTCGTGCGCGGACGCGGTAGGTGAGGTTGGGCCGGTCGAACGTGCCAACCAATACCTCGGGGTCGTTCAACCCCAACTGCTCGATGATGTCCTGTCGCACACGGGGCGTTGCGGTCGCGGTGAATGCCTGCATGGGTGTGCCAGGCACCACACCGCGAAGCTCTGACAGCCGGCGGTACTCGGGGCGGAAGTCGTGGCCCCATTGGCTGATGCAGTGGGCCTCGTCGACGGCGATGGCGCCGAGCCTGCCGGCGTCGGCAAGGCGAGCGAGGAGAGAGCGGAAGCCTGAGGTCACCATGCGCTCTGGCGCGGCCAGCAGCAGATTAACCTCGCCCGAGACGAGTTGGCTCTCAATCGCACGGGCTTCTTCGGGCTCAACGGCCGAGTGCAAGGCAGCTGCGGGGTAGCCGTTGAGCTCAAGCCCACGGACCTGGTCGCGCATGAGCGCGATGAGGGGGCTGACAACGACGGTGGCTTGGCCCGTAACAAGGGGCGGGAGTTGGTAGCACAGGCTCTTGCCGCCCCCGGTGGGCAAGACGACCAGCGCATCCCGGCCATCCAGAGCAGCCTGGACGGCGGCCGCCTGCATTGGCCGGAGCGAATCGAAGCCCCAAACCCGGCGCAAGGCTTCCGTGGTCGGCTCGGGCAGCTCCGGCTGAGCTGTTGTACAGGTTCCGTCAGGCATATGGAAAGACTATGCGGGCGGCCCGACCGGCGTCTGGGGCGTTGACGGGCCCCAGCTCGGCGCTTATCGTGTGGGTCTGGAATTCTCACCCGGCGGGCGGGGCGGCTGTACGCCTCGTGTCTGGTCTGGGTTGGGCTCGCTGCCGCCGGTCGCGCAGGCCTTCGAAAGGGTTTATTGCCATGCTTCCTACGCATCGCCAGTCGCACGGTCGCACGCGTCGCCGCCGAGCCCACGACTCGCTGAAGGGCCTAACGGTCACCCTGTGCCCTGTCACGAGCATGCCCAAGAACCACCACCGCGCCTGCCGCCAGTCGGGGTACTACCGCCCCGGTTTGACGATCGTCGTTCCCAAGCTCGGGATCGGCGTCGAGCGTGACTGAGCGGCGGCTCTCTTTCCTATCTAGCGATGAGGCTCAGATGACGCATCGCGCCCGAGGGACGAACTGATGCGCCTGGCGGTCGACGTGATGGGCGGCGACCACGCACCCGACGCCATCTTGGCCGGGTGCTTTCGCGCTCTGGATCCGGCGTCGGGAGCAGTCCCCGAGGACGGCCGCCTTGTGCTCGTGGGAGACGAGGCCGCCATCGTCGACATCGCCAAGGAACACGGCATTGATCGTGCGGCCTTCGACCTCGTGCCCACCACTGAGGTCATCGAGATGGGCGAGAGCCCGGCCAAGGCCGTGCGATCCAAGGCCGACTCGTCGATCGTCCGCTCGGCCCAGCTCGGCTCGCCCAAGAGCGCGGGCACACCCGAGCATGTAGACGCCATCCTGAGCGCGGGCAATACGGGCGCGTGCGTATCGGCGGCCATCATGCACCTCAAACGGCTGCCGCGCGTGCATCGGCCGGGCATCGCGGTCACGATCCCAAGCTTTGGCGGGCCGTTGATCCTTTGCGACGCAGGTGCGAATCCCGAGCCCCAGCCAACGCATCTGTGGCAATACGGCGTGATGGCCGAGGCCTACGCCCGGACGGTGCTGCACATCGACAAGCCGCGCGTGGCGTTGATGAACATCGGCGCCGAGGAAGGCAAGGGCACCGAACTCATCCAGAAGACCCGCGCGTTGCTCTTGGCGACGCCGGGAATCAACTTCACCGGCTACATCGAGGGACGCGACTTCTTCGACGGCGCGGCGGACGTCGTGGTCACCGATGGCTTTGTGGGCAATACCGTGCTGAAGATGGCCGAGGGGTTGGCTCGCAGCCTGTTTAGCGCGATCGCCCAAGCGATCTTCGCCGAGGATCCCGAGCTTGCTCTGCGAATCGAGCCGGCGATCAAGGCGCTGTACAGCAAAAGTGACTATGAGGAGCTTGGAGGCGCCCCACTCTTGGGCGTCAACGGCACCTACATCATCGCCCACGGCTCGAGCAAGGCTAAGACGATCGCCGCGAGCATCCGCAATGGTTTCGAGTACCTGCGGCTGGGGCTGAACGACGTGCTTATGCAGCGTATCGTTGAGGTGGAAGCAGGCGTTGACGCGGATGTCATGCGCGAGTCGATCAAGGCATGAGCGATACCAACCAGCCTAACCACGTCGACAAGGACACGGTGCATACCGCTGGAGGGGCCCGCGTGGGCGCAACGATCCTGGGCGCTGGCATGGCGCTGCCCAAGACCACGCTGACGAATGCCGACCTCGAGCGGATGATCGATACTACTGACGAGTGGATCCGTCAGCGAACGGGCATCACCGAACGGCGCGTAGCGAAACGCGAACTCGGCGAGACCACGGCAACGCTCGGCACGCGAGCCCTGCAGGCCGCGCTCGACGATGCCGGCCTCAAGCCCACCGACCTCGATCAGATCGTCGTGGCCACCACGACCCCGGACATGCCCACGCCCGCCACGGCGTGCCAGATCGCAACCAACCTGGGCGCGGGACAGATAGCAGGCTATGACCTTAACGCCGCCTGCTCGGGCTTCGTGTTCGCACTCAACACCGTCGACGCCCTCGTCCGCGCGGGCGTGTCCCGCACGGTGGGCGTCGTTGGGGCCGACGTAATCACCCGCCACGTGGACTACACCAACCGCGGCCGGGGCACGAGCATCCTCTTCGGCGATGCCGCCGGGGCCTTCATCGTCGGCGGCAGCGACGATCCCGACCACGGCGTCCTCGCCCGCGCTATGCACACTGACGGAGGCCGTTGGCCCGACCTGTTCATTCCCCGCGTCGATGAAGACTACCCCGCGGACTTCGATCACGAGGGCCATGGCGTCGACATCAACTGCCTGCACATGAACGGGCGCGCGGTGTTCAAGTTTGCGGTTAGCACTTTTAGCGACCTGATCCAGGAGACGCTCGACAAGGTCGGCCTCAAGCCCGAGGACGTGGACCACTACGTGTGCCACCAATCGAACAAGCGCATCCTCGATGCTGCCCGTGAGCGTTTTGGGCTGCCCGAAGAGAAGCTCCACATCAACATCCATCGCTTCGGCAACACGGTGGCGGCCTCGGTGGGGCTGTGCTTCTGCGAGCTCAAGGCGGCCGGTCGGATCAAGCCCGGGCAGCTCGTCATGTTCCTTGGCTTCGGTGCCGGGTTGACCTGGGGCAGCAGCCTCTGGCGGCTGTAAACATCCTGGATCTCTCTTTCTGGAGCCTTGCCCATGAGCGAGCCCGCCATCGTTCTCTGTCCCGGTCAGGGCTCCCAAGCCGTCGGCATGGGCCGCGCGTGGGCCGACGCCAGCGCAGCCGCCCGTGCGACGTTCGAGCTGGCCGACAAGCTGCTGGCCAGCCAGCTTGGCGCGCCATTGAGCGCTTTGTGCTTTGACGGCCCGCCCGAGACGCTGAACCGCACCGACGTCAGCCAGCCGGCAATCTATGTCTGCTCGATCGCGGCTTGGAACGGCATGAAGGAACTGGCGGGTGGTGATGGGCACGCCTTGAAAGCAACCGCCGGGCTAAGCCTTGGCGAGTACACCGCGCTGCATCTGGCAGGCGTGCTGTCGTTCGAGGATGGACTGAGGCTCGTGACGCTTCGCGGTCGCGCGATGCAGGATGCGGCCGAAGCCACCCCCGGGGGCATGCTGGCGCTCATCGGCTGCGATGAGGACCAGGCCAACGACGTCTGTGAGAAGGCACGCGAGGGTGGCGTGCTGGTGTGCGCGAACTTCAATGCCCCGGGCCAAGTCGTGCTGAGTGGCGACGCCGAGGCGATCACCCGTGCAGAGGGTGTTGCCAAGGAGATGGGCTTGCGGGCAGCGCCGCTGCCGGTGGCCGGGGCATTCCACTCGCCGTTGATGGAGCCGGCCGCCGATCGGTTGGCGGAAGCTTTGGCCGCCGCTCCAATAAGCGCCAGCGCACTCGCATCATGCCCGGTCTATTCCAATGTCACGGCACAGCCCCACGAGCAGGATCCCGACAACATCCGCCGCAGGTTGGCAGAGCAGCTCACCCACTCGGTCCGGTGGGCCCAAGGCTGCCAGAACATGGTTGCGGCTGGGCTGGGCGGGAGTGCTTCCTGGCACGAGCTCGCGCCCGGCAAGAGCCTCGCGGGCATGATGAGACGAATCGACCGTTCGGTCGGGGTCACCATCCACGACACGCCCTGATGGGCGTCTGGGCACGCCTGGCGGGGTAACGTGCGGGTCACGCCCGCCCTAACCTGCTCGTGGGCCGCCCGAACCGATCGTGGCCCCGGCACGAATCAACAACTAGGGCGTTCGGCCCGCATCGAGACTCGGGATTCCACAAAGACGGAGCTCCACATGAAGACCCGCACGATCGCGCGACAGGCACTCAAGGTGTCGCTACTGGCCATCCCGGTTGTTCTCACGGCATGCAAGGAGCCGCCACCCCCGCCACCGCCGCCGCCACCGCCTCCGCCACCACCACCACCCGCGCGCGTCGACGTACAGGAGGTGCTTGCCAAGATGGATGGCATCGATGCTCGCGTCGCTGCCGCCGATGACCTGAGCGTGCTCAAGAGCGACGAGCCGATGGTCGAGGCGGCGATTCGGTTCGCCGACGCGTTCGCCAAGGGTGATGACGCGGCGCTCGATGGCATGCTGAGCGCCGACGCTCGAACGATCCTCGACGATCTTCGCGATGGCGGGCAGTGGTACGACGCGGTGGACACCATCGAACAGGTGCGCGTGTTGTACATCGCCGCTGACGCCGAGGCCGAGGGTATCAATTTGCGGCCGACGGGCACCTTCGAACAGGCCATGAGCGATGCCACGACTGGCATGCCACCTGAGATGATGGCGGCTATGGGTGAGTTGATTGCTGCGTATGCCTTGTATCAGGGAGACGACGCCGCAGCTGATGCCGAGCTAGCCGGTGCGATTCGCTCGGTTCTCGAAGACAACGACGATCTCACCGGACGCGTTGCGCAGGCCTTGGAACTGGAAGGCGAGTCATCCGTCGACGCGATCATCGCTGACTTCGTCAACAGCTCCGATTCGGCTGGCGATGATGGATTCGACCCTGAGGACTTTAGTCCCGAGCGTGTCGGGCCGGTCTTGGAGATGCTCGCAGCGATTCAGGGCTCGAACGATGTGTCAGACCGAGCGAAGACGCTCGCATCGGCTTTCCACACGATGGGTACCGCAGCGGCCGCCATGAGCGCCGACAGCCTGCAGGAGACCGATGAATCGATGGATCGCTTGGGCGATCTGACGATGGGTGCGGTCGCCCTGGCCATCCAGACACCCGGCGAGGCATACGTCCTGGGCTGGACCGCGCTGTCCACGGCTGGTGGCAGTTGGGCCTTCGGCGGCGCCCCAACCTCTGCGCCCACCGTCGCCCGCGCCTCCGAGCTCGATGGCCAAGTCGGCGCACACACGTTCCAGATCGACTTCGCCTCGCTCGGCCGCTCGGGCGATGCGCAACCAGTAGCCTTCGACACCCTTCCGCCGGAAGAGCCCGCTGAAACGGAAGAAGAAGAGGACGCACCCAAGGAGACCGTCCGACGCACGCCTCGCGGTCCGGTCACGATCCCGGGTGGTGGCTGATCCTCTGATCTCCTAAACTGATCCACTCCCACGGGGCGCGGCGAGCGCCCCGCTTTCTTTCTTGCTTTGGAGATTACTCGCATGTCCGACACGCCTACCAGAGTCGCCCTCGTCACCGGTGCCAGCCGCGGCATCGGCCGCGCCATCGCCACCCGCCTCGCCGCCGATGGCCGCCACGTCGTCCTAGCCGCCCGCTCCCAGGGGCCGCTCGATGAGCTGAAGAATGAGATCGAAAGCACTGGCGGCAAAGCCACGACACTGGCCGTCGACGTCGGCGACCGCGCCGCGTTCGGCAGCACCATCGAGGGCGTCATCAAGGATCTGGGCCGCCTGGACATCCTCGTCAACAACGCCGGCATCACACGCGACGGGCTGCTCATGCGCATGACCGATGAGCAGTGGGACGAGGTCATCAGCGTCAACCTCACCAGCGCCTTCGCCGCCTGCCGCGCCGCCGCAAGGCCGATGATGAAGAACCGCTTCGGCCGCATCGTGAACATCGCGTCCACCTCGGGCGTGATCGGCAACGCCGGCCAGGCCAACTACGCCGCCGCGAAGGCCGGCCTGGTCGGCTTCACCCGCACACTCGCCCGCGAGCTTGGCTCCAAGGGTGTAACCGCCAATGTCATCGCTCCGGGCTTCATCGAGACCGACATGACCTCCGGCCTCCCAGAGGAAGTCGGCCAGACCGTGCTGAAGGCCATGAGTGTGCCCAGGCTCGGCGCGCCCGAGGACATCGCCGCCGCAGTCTCGTACGCCAGCAGCGACGAGGCGGGGTTCCTGACAGGCCAGGTCATCTGCGTCGATGGCGGGTTGACGATGTGCTGAGTCGAGTGCCGCGATAGCAAGACCAGTCAATCGAGTGTGCTGGCCACCATCATGCGATGCCCATCGCACGTCCGCAGCGCCATCTCGCGCATGGCCCACGGCTCGTCGCGCGGGGCCTTGAGGACTTCGGCCCCCTCGCGCACGGCACGTTCGTGCCAGGCGTCGACATCGTCGACGACCAGATACGCGAAGTAGGCGTGGTCGCCGGCCTCGATCGGGCTGATCGAGTCGGGGCAGCGCCCGCACATGAACGTGACGCTGTCGCGCGACAGGAAGACCCAGTTGCCGGGATCGACCTCCTCGGCCGCGCAGCCCAGCACCCGCTCGTACCAGTCGCGGGTCGTCTCTAAGTCGTGAACGGCCAGGACGTGGTGGTTGTGGAGGATGGTCATGGGCGATTGTTCGCACCGGCGGCCGGGCGATGAATCCCCTTGCGGTCTGCCCCGGTTTGTGGTATAAGGGAAGGAGCAGCCCCGGGCCGCGCGTCGTGGCCCGCCAACCGCCATGCACCGGAGGCCCCGACCATGGACCGCATCGCACGCACGACCCTCGCCGCCGCCGTTGCCTGCTCCGCTGGCGTCGCCTGCGCCCAGGAGCTCGTCATCAACGGGAGCTTCGAGGACACCAGCGCCACCGCCACGCAGTACAACCTCAGCAACTTCGCGTTCAACGCCCTGATGCCCGACACCACCGCCTTCGGCGCTGACGAGGAACTAGATGTCATGGACGCTGGGGCGATCTACGGCTCGGCCCCGATCGAGGGCGATTGGAAGATCGGGGTGTCGCACGGCGACTTCGCCGACCCGATTGTCGACGCGTTAGCGTTGCACCTGCACGAGCCCATCGTGTTCGGCCGCCGCTACGAGCTCACGCTGGTGGCCCAGTCCGCGCTCGAGCCGTTCTCGCCCGAGCTGGCGGCCGTCGAGTTCGGCGTGTCGGACGACCCGCTGTCGTTTGGCACGCGCGCGCTCGTCACGCCGCAGATCGGCGGCGACGGCTGGCAGACGCTCGGGTTCGCGTTCGACGCCCCCGCGGACGGCGCTTACCTGACTGTCCGGGGCACGATCGGCCCCGACGCCTGGACGCACATCGACCTCGTGTCGCTCGTTGGCGGCGAGCCCTGCCGCGCCGACTTCGACGGCGACGGCCAGCTGACGATCTTCGATTTTCTCGCGTTCCAGAACGCCTTCGACGCGGGCGATCTGGTGGCCGACTTCGACGGCGACGGTGCCCTGACGATCTTCGACTTCCTGGCGTTCCAGAACGAGTTCGATCTCGGCTGCGACTAGTCGCCGCCACGCCCTCGCTCGCCCAGACACGATACCGCCCCGGGCGTCGGAAGACGCCCGGGGCGGTGTACTACGAGACAAGGGGTGCCTTTGTCCCGGTCAGGCCGCCATCGACGGCTGGCCGATGACCTGGGCCTCGTTGCCGCCACCGAACTGCACGAGGAACTGGGCCAGCGGCCCGCTCTGGGTGCTGCGCTGGGCGGTGATGCGGTAGACCACCTGCGACGCGCCGGCGGGGATGGTCGAGTCGGTGAACGAGCGCTCGCCCGCGTTGGTAATGAAGGCGAACGCGCCCTGGCTGGCGTCCTGGCGCTCGACCTTGTAGGTCACGCCGGCGACGTTGCCGGGGTTGTCGCACTTGAAGCGGATGGTGACCGCGCCGCCCTGGAGCAGCTCGATCCTGAAGTCGTAGGGTGTGCCGGGCGGGGGAGTGGGCGCGCGGTCGGCGGGCGCGGGAATGCTGGCGGCGGTGTACACCGCGGTGGGGTCGCTGCTGGCCTTGGCGAAGGCGCGGACCTTGGCGACCAGGGCGGTGGCGGTGCTGCGCATCTCGTCGCCGGCGTTGTGGTAGGTGGCCGTCGCGTTGAGCTTGGCGTCGTTGGCCTGCTGGGCGTCCTGGAGCGCGGTGGTCGCGGTGCTCGTGAGCGCGGTCAGGTCGGCGACCTCGGCGGCGTCGAGGCCGATGGCGGCGGGGTCGGCCGTCCACGAGGCCAGGCGGTTGGTGATCCAGTCGATGGCCTCGGGATATGGCCTTGGTACGGTCGTCATATCACACTCCTTTTCGTGATTGCGCCGCGCTCGCGCTTCCCGAGCGCCTCTGATGCGAATGGGTGACGCCCCCAGCGGTTCTCATCCGTGTGAGGCGCAGCATCATGATCGAGTCTCCCGGCCGCCGAAGCACGCGGCCGAATCGAACTGACCGCGAGCGACGTTGCCCCGGCCATGTTGGGGGTATCGATCGGCCCGACAACGGACTCCAATCCGATCGCACAGAAATACGGAAACGAACTTCCGACCCCCACGATCAGGGGATGAACAAGTCGGAAGCGTTTGGTACTCGCTTGCGGTTTTGGCCTTGAGAGCTTGTGCGCGAGGTTGCGAGCTTACGTATCAGTGCTGGAGGCCGGGTTGGCAGTGATACTAATCCGCTCGTCAGTACTGGCAAGTGGGTCGGCATGGACAACAAACGAGTTGGCTGTGCAGATGTGTGAGTTGTCCGTAGAGCCGAATGTGTTGCCCGTGCTGAAGATCGGACCATCCTTGCAGTAGAACGAGTGGTAAGGGAGGAATGTCGAGGGATGATGGCGCAATGTCTACCTACCACACGACCCCTTCACGCCAGCAAGTGCAATAGCGCTCAACGTCGATGGCACCTCGTCTGCTACTTAAAAAACCAATCGTCGACGTAGGACATCAGAAGAGCCCCGGGCCAGCTACTACTCCAACGAGTTATGCGGTTACGCTCGACGCTCAACCACATCAACGGCATGAAGGGCTTCTGAGGCTACACCAACACTCGGTTGGCCGGCTCCGCTGTATGCACCTTGGTACGTTTCTATCCCATATCCAAGAGTGTGAGCTTCGAATCAGTTGTTGATATTGAGGCCCGTGTAAAGAACTGCTCACACAGTGCGGGCAACTAGTCATGAGCTAGTCTTGATTACCAAACCGTCCCTTGCAAGAGGCCAAGCGGCCCATGAACGCAATGCCGCAGTGAATAGACCGACTATGACGCCAAAGACGCTTCCAATCACCAGCGAACCCGCCCAGACAGTAAATGGTGACCCGGAATCATCTTTGGCGGCCATAATGGTAGCAATTGCACCAAGAAGAAATGACACGGCTATTGAGGAACCAAATCCACAGACAAGACCAGCAAGCGCGGCACGAGCGCGAGTTTTGGCTCTCAAAGTCAACGATGTCGCAAACCCCCCAAGAGGGATCCCCCAAAGCAAGAAGATAAGAAAATACTCTGAAGGTCGGCTTCGCTCGGCCCATCGAAACGCGAAGGCCCACAATTCGGTCAGTGGCACCATAATGATGGTAAAACCAATAGCAGCGATCATGAGCGTACGGTAAATCCCCACATCGGTTTGCCGATGAGTCGACGAAGCGTATTGATCAGATGGAGGTTCGCTCACCACTAGTTCCAAGAATATCGCGCTGCGAGCTTGGGCCTGAGGTTCTGAATCGCGACATGTTTGGCCTTGAGCACGCTGACTGCCGAGTCATACTGGGCGTCGTATTCTCGATTGACCGCCGCTATCTGCAACTCTTGTGAGGCATAGCCGATTCCACCGACAGCTGCAATCCCAACGACGCCCTTGACCAATGTCTTACCAATCGAATCGTGGGATTCAGCCAGGTGGTTCCCGACATCTCGGCCCGCTTCGCTTGCTTGACGATTGACAGTTCGTTGAATCTCGTTGATCTTCTGACGTCGGCTCTGCTGAATCGCAGACAGCCTCTGAGCGGCACGTTTGCAATCTGCGATTGCAACTTTGAGCTCATAGTCAGCATTCATAATAGTAATTTCGTCGAGCAAATAGTAAATCTGCTGAGCCCCAGCCTCGTTGTAGCGGGCATTACTTCTGACAAGTTGAGCATCGGCTTCACAGAACTCGTTCCACGCTCTGAGGGTGGCGGTGGCTCGCACATCTTCGGTCGAAGGCGCCTTGACCCCTTGGCCACGTGCTAGTGACGTACGAGCTACCAAAGCAACCGATGGGATAAGAGTGGCGATTACAACGAGCGTAACGAGCACGCTAGCCAGCCGATGGGAGGTTCTGGTTTTTGGAACCGCCACCGTAGAGCCATGTACTCTCTTTCGAGCGATGGAATTTTTCTTGTGAGAAACCGAATCCAGTTTTGACTTTGGATCGATCGTTGTTTGTAGCTGTGGGACGGACGAGCCGGTGCTCTCCGAACTGCTGCGAGCCACGCCAGTAACCGCTATGCCCCGTCGGGCAACCCGCTCGATAGCATGTTCGACGGAGGTCGCTTCTACAACTACGCGAACTCTCTTGCCAGTAGTTTGATCGACTCCAGTAAAATGGTGTTTTGTTGGTGACATCGTATCATTCCTCCGTTTTCGTCGCACATGGTTTCATCACGTGGAATCGCACACCAAGGAGGACTGAGAGGTTCGATGCATTCTAAACTACTCACTTTGTAAAGCACTGCAATCCAACACTAGCTAGATAATCACTAATTTGCCGTACGTACAATCTGGCCTGCGTTCAGCTTAAAACCTCACTCAATATCAGAATTGTGCAACTCATTGATAGTCAAAGACTTGCGCTAATTCCAGGATAGACACTCCTCAAGATTGCTTGCATTCTGTTCGCATGCTGGCTCACTGCTACCTGTTACCATGCCACCCACTGCTACCGCATCTCAACGCTATCTCAAAGCCCTTGGCCCCGGCATCCTCTGCGCCGGCGCGGCCATCGGCGTGAGCCACCTGGTCCAGTCCACGCGCGCGGGGGCGCTCTATGGGTTGTCGCTGGTGCTCCTGGTCGTCCTGGCCCACGCGATGAAGCTGCCGGCGATGCTCTTCGGGCCGCGCTACGCGGCGGCCACGGGGCGCAGCCTGCTGCACGGGTACAAGAAGCAGGGCTGGGCGACGCTGGGGGCGTTCGCCATCGTGCAGGTGGGCACGATGTTCACCATCCAGGCCGCCATCACCGCCGTCACGGCGGCGCTCGTCGGCCCGCTCGTCGTCGAGCCGGTCCTCGGCGGGCTTGGCGTCTTGGGCGAGGGCGAGCGTGCGCCGATGTGGATGGTCGCGGCGGGCATCCTCGCCGTGTGCGTCGCCCTGCTGGCCGCCGGCGGCTTCAAGTGGCTCGACCGCGTGGTCAAGGGGCTCATGCTGGTGATGGCCGCCGGCACCGTCGTCGCGGCGGGCATGCAGCTGCCGAGCCTCGATCTGTCGGCAACGCCCCTCTGGCCGACCGAGTGGAACCGAGCGCTACTGATCTTCGCCGTGGCCCTCGCCGGATGGATGCCCGCGCCGCTGGACATCACCGTGTGGCACAGCCTGTGGAGCCTGGCCAAGAACAAGCAGAGCGGCCGCACCGCCAGCAAGCGCGAGTGCGAGCTGGACTTCTCCGTCGGCTTCGCGCTGTGCGTCGTGCTGGCGTTGGCCTTCGTGGTACTGGGGGCTTCGCTGCTCTATGGCAGCGGCACGCAGCCGGCGGAGAAGGCCGGCGCGTTCGCCAACCAGCTCGTGGGGTTGTACACGGATTCGCTGGGCGAATGGTCCCGCCCGCTCATCGCGACCTGCGCCATCGCCGTCATGTTCAGCACGACGATCACCGTGCTCGACGCCATCCCCCGCACGATGGCCGCGCTGGTCGACGAGGCGCGCGGCAAGGAACCACGCAGTACGGAATCATCCGGCAGACTGGGCTACTGGCTGTGGCTGGGCGCGCTCGCGACGGGCGCGGTCGTCATCCTGGCCATGTTCGTCAGGTCGCTCACCGACATGATCGACCTGGCCACCACGCTGAGCTTCCTGGGCACGCCGCTCCTGGCGTTCTTCAACCACAGAGCGATGACGAGCGAGGACATCCCCGCCGAGCACAGGCCAGCGCGATGGCTGGTGGTCCTGAGTTGGGCGGGCGTGGCGTTCTGGACCGCGTTCGCGGTGGTGTTCCTGATCGTCCGCTTCGTGCCCTATGCGCCGCCGGCCTAGACCCACGTCGACCGCCACCGCAGCGTGCGGTAGGCCCACACGCCAACGACCGCCAGGATCACCCACGCGATCAAGCCGCCAACGAGGGCCTCGACGATCCACGCCGCAGAGTCGGCCAGCGTCCGGCCCCCGCGGGTGAAGGCATCGCCGAGGTCGAGCAGGAAGCCGCTGGCATCGGGCTCGGGCTCTTCTTCCTCGTCGATCTGCACGATGCTGACACGCAGCGTGGCCAGCGCGACCTGCTCGTTGAGCGTCGCGCGCTGGGCGTCGAGGCGTTCGATATCCAGCCGAACGTCACGGAGCGCCTCGCGCACACGCAGCACGTCGGCCAGCGGCGCGTCGGGCCGCCTGCTTATGAGCTCCAGTAGTTCGACCTCGATGCGGCGTTCGTTGGCCAGTTGTGCATCCAGATCGGTCAGCCGATCGGTCGCGTCGACCGCCGACAGCTCCTCTCGATGCACCTCGGCCACGCCATCCATCTCGCGAAGCGATCGCATCACCGCTTCGAGCCGCCCCGCCGACACCCGCAGCGTCACCGAGGCCCCGCCTTCTGTAGCCGACGAATTCGCGACAAACTCGCCCAGGCCCGGGTCGACTAACGCGAGAACCCGGTCGTGCAAGGGGCGGACACCGTCGGTGTGAAGCTCCATGGCGGCCGAGCGTTGGATGGCTCGAGGTTGAGGCGCAGCAATCGTCACGCCAGGCGGCAACGCACGCCTCTGGGAAGGAGGGTTGATCTCTTTGCCCATCATTGCGGCATCCGGCGACATCATCTGATAGCTCGCCACCGGCGGCCGCGACCGTGCCTGCCCGAGCGTCCCCTTTGACGCCCACACCCCGACCGCCGCAACCATCACCATCGCCGCGATGCCCATCACACTTTTCGGTGGGAGTCGAAACGACCGAGGTCCATCGGCTTGGTCGAGCGCCGACTTCCACAGTGTGGGTTCGTGCTCGGTCTCGGGCCACGTGGTCAGAGAAGCGAGCTGATCATCCAGCTCGTTCGGTCGCTCGCTCATGCGTCGACTCCCATCGTCTCCCGCAGCCGCTTCATGGCCCGTGTCATCCGAGTCTTGAGCGTGCCCGGCGGGATGCCCAACACCGCCGCCGCCTGCTCGTGGGTCATGCCGCGCATGTGGCACAGCAGCACGACCTCTCGCTCGTGCTGGGGCAGACCACCAACCACGCTCCGTGCCCGAGCCAGGTCGGCATCGGAATCACCACCCGATCGCCCCGCGCTCGCGCGCTTCTCCCGCCGGGCCACCGCCCGTTCCTTCGCGACCACGTCCCGGCAGCGATGCACCGCGATCCGGTACACCCACGTCGCGAAGCTGCTCTTGCCTCTGAACTTCCCGGCATGCCGGATCACGCGTACCCACGTCTCCTGCACAGCTTCCCGCGCCAGGTCCTCACGCCCGTTGCACAAGCCATGGGCGAGCCCAAGTAGCCGGTACTCGTGCCGGCGGGCCAGTTCTTGCAAGGCGGTTTGGGCACCAGACCGAGCGAATCGTGACAGCAGGGCCTCATCGGAGGCGGAATCGATCGCGGGTTGGCCTTGTGCTGCTTCCACGTCGGATCTCAATCAGGCGGCCCTTGTCATCATGACGCTTAGACCGCCCGCAATCGCTCTCGGTTTGCCGAGGGCCAAGAAAATCGTCCTGTGGCATATTGGATTCGGGATGACCCGACGCCCCGACCGCCGTATGTTTGCACGTCCAGCTGGCCCGCTCCCGCTCGTGGGGATGGGGCCGTCCGGTGCTGCCCAAGCGGAGCCACACCATGAGCGACCAAGACGTACAGCCCCCACCCGCCAATCCGCCGAGCCACTCCAGCGGCCTCTTCGACCCCCGCTACCGAGAGGTCACGATCTCAGCAATCATCTTTGGACTGATCGTCGGCGCGATCATGAACGCGGCCATCACCTACGCGGGCCTGAAGATCGGCTTCACCATCGTCGGCAGCGCAATCGCCGCGGTGCTGGGCTTCGGCGTGCTGCGGGGCCTGCTCCGCAAGGGCACGATCCTCGAGACCAACATCGGCCAGACCATCGCCAGCGCGGTGAACACGCCAAACTCGGGCGTCATCTTTACGGTGCCGGTGCTATACCTGCTCGGGTATTCTCTTCTTCCCAGCCAACTCGACTTCTGGCTCATAACGCTAGCTTGTGTGGCCGGAGCCATCCTGGGATGCGCGTTCATCATCCCCCTACGCAAGCAGATGATCGACATCGACCGCCTGCGTTTCCCGAGCCCGACTGGGGTAGCGGTTATCCTAAAGAGCCCCGGTGCGGGAGCGAAGAAATCGGTCGTGCTGGTTGCGGGCATCTTGCTGGGTGCCCTGATCTACCTACCCGCCGGGCTGCCCTCGCTAGCGTTTAACGCTTCTGTCAATGATCTAGATGGACTTGTCGAGCGCGAGCGTGTCACTGAGGCCGCTGCCGAGCACACGCGCATGATCGCGGGGTGGGTCGAATCCGAGTCATCTCCCGCAGACGTACTCGCTCGCGGCGCGGTCTTGGCAGAGCTGACACAGGCCCAAGACGACAACGCTCCTGAGGAACGGGTCGCGGCCATCGAGGCGCGTCTGGTCGACGCGATCGCACCCGAGGGCGTAAGCGACGGGCTCGCCGAGGCGGCCTACCTCGCTTCGACCGGCGAGAGATCTTGGGCTTCTCTGCGCTCGAAGGACTTTGGCTGGGCCCAGGCCCCCTTGCCCGGTTACGCCGATATCGGCTGGCGTCTACCCGCAGAGGAGATCGAAGGCACAGAACGACTAACCCTCCGTGTCGATCGCGACCGCAATGATCGACCCGACCTGCTTCTGACCGACAGCAGCATCGATGTGGGCCGGTTCTTCGGCCTGCCGGGTGAGTACCAACTCGTCTTCGCGATCGCACCATTCGCCATTGGTGCCGGGTTCATCACGGGGAGAGCTGGCCTGATGGTCCTCGCTGGTGGCATCCTGGCCTACTTCATTATCAATCCGCTGGTGTTCGCGATGGGCTGGGCGCCCGAGACCATCCGCGCGCACGAAGCCCCTGGATACGCCTTTGGGGCGTTCAACCGTCCGTTGGGCATCGGCCTGCTCTTGGGCGGTGCGCTCATGGGTGTGTTCTTCGCGCTCCCGGCCATCAAGGAAGCCATGAAGAGCATCGCCGTCGCCAGCTTCGGCAAGCGGAAGGGCGGCTCGGATGAGCTAGGCCTGAAGGTACTGGTCGTCAGCGTGCTAGCGGCACTGCTGCTGCTGTTCCTCGCGGCGGACTTCGTAGGCAACAAACCGGTGAACCTAACCGACCCGGTCAGCACAGCCGAACTCGTCGGTGACGACAGCGCGTCAGCCAATCAGCCTACTACAAGCTATAAGGGCTACACCCTTGCCTTCGCCGGTCAGGAATCACTTGATACCTGGAACAACGATTGGACAACCGAACAACGTGATCGGTACATGGCCGACAATGACCTGAAGCCCGGTTGGTTAAGCTGGATGAACCCACATCTGCGCGCACTCGTCATCGCTCTCGTCGGTGCGGCGTGGATCTGGTTTGCAGGGATAATCATCGCGCAGTGCACCGGCATGACCGACTGGTCGCCGATTAGCGGCATGGCGCTGCTCACTGTGGTGCTGGTGCTGCTGTTGTCCGGCACTGGAGCAGTCGTCGGGGCTGTGCTGTTGGGTGCAGCGCTGTGCGTAGCCATCACGTGCGCTGCCGACATGATGGGCGATCTCAAGACGGGCTACCTCGTTGGCAGCCAGCCAAGGCGCCAGCAGATAGTGGAACTCGTCTCTACCGGACTTGGCCCTGTCGTGTGCATGCTGGTGCTCGCCACCATCGTTGCGGTGAACATGAAGTCAACCGGCGTTCCCATCGGCCCGGGCACACCCACTGTGGCCCCGCAAGCGCAAGCACTTCAAGCAGTCATCACCGGCGTGCAAGGTGGCGAGATGCCCTACGCCCTTTATGGCTTCGGTGCCCTGATTGGAGCGGTGCTCGGTTTGGGTGCCTTCCCGGGCTTGGGCGTCCTCGTGGGCTTGAGCATGTATCTGCCGTTCATATACATCAGCACCTATGGCATCGGCTGCATCATCAACATGATCGTCGTGAAGATCAAGGGCAAACGCTGGAGCGAGGACTGGGGCGTTCCCTTCGCCGCTGGCCTGGTTGTGGGCGAGGCCATCCTCGCGCTCATCATCAACCTTACCGTCCTGGCGATTAGTTAAGGGAGCACACCAATGAAACTCATCGGCTTCCTGATCATCACTGCCGCTCTCGTCCTCGGCGTCTCGGTCGCCCCCACGGCCTATGTGCCCCACCTCGATCTGCCCGACGAGCAACTCGTCGGCCTCACCCTCAACGCACCCGCTGGCAACAAACAGACCGAAGCCCCACCCGAAGATCCAGCCGCCCCTGGCGAGCCCATCGCTACACCCAATACCAAGCTCACACCCGAACTGCTCACCGAACTGCGTGATGCCGATGTCAAGCGCGTCCGTGTCAAGGAGTTCTCCTTCACGCGCTGGAGCGGCAAATGGTGGTTCCTACTGGCCGTTGCCGGGCTGCTCGCGGGCGCCGCGCTGGTGCGTGTGGATGCACGAAAGCGGCTGGCAGCTTCGACCGATGTCGCTACCGCCGACGCGGGCACGCCTGAAGCGACGCTGGCAACCATCATCGAGACCATCGAGGGCCTGCGCCGCGACCTGCCGAACATGACAACAGAGCACGACCGCGAGGCCGCGATCATCGAGCGCCTGGGCGAGGTGCAGGCCGTGCACGTGCCCGCCTTCGTCGATGGCCGCGAGCGGCTGGTCTCCAAGCACGGCATGTCGGGCTACGCGACGATCATGGATCGCTTTGCCGCAATGGAACGCCAGATCAATCGCGCCTGGTCGGCTGCCGCCGACGCCGTGGATGAGGAAGCCATCGACTGCATCGAGCGGGCCGCGGCATTAGCCGAAGAGACTCGCGCGGCGATGCGTTCGTCGTGACACTTCGTGAGCGCGCATGTTGGTTGGGTGCATCGCCAGCAGGATCATGCGTCGCCGAGGAACCGGTCTCGTTCGCGCCAGCACGTAAGAACGGCACGCGGATCTCCACCCGCGTGCCGTCGTGCTGCTACCTGATCATCTGAGTCGCTCGACCGGCTTAGGCCGCTTGCGAGGCTCCACCGAACGGCAGGCTGCTCTCGCCACCACCAACACCGCCGTCGGTGCCGTAAAAGAAGCCCTTGTCCTCGCTCCAGTCGCTCAGGACGCCGTTGGTCAGCTTCGTGCGCACGCGGTAGCGCACCGAGGCGATGCCGCTGGGCACGCTTGTGTCGGTCCAGGTCTTCTCGCTGCTCGTGTCGGCGTAGGTCCAGGCCTCGGGCTCGCCGCCGATGGGACGCAGCTGCCGCTCGATGATGAACACCGAGCCCTGGCCCTTGCTGGCGTCGAAGGACAGACTCAGGTCACCGAAGCTGCCGGCACGGATGGTGAGGTCGGTGGGGATGGGCGCGGTCTCGCGGGGCGTGCCCGGCTTGGGCGGGTCGATCTGGGCTCGCGCGTACACGCCCGGGTCGCCGGTTGTCTTGGCGTAGCCGTCGATGATCTCGATGTCGCCTCCCAGCATGGCGCGCACGGCGTCGAGGGCCAAGTTCTGCTCGAGGGTCGCCGCCTTCGCATCGGCGCGCGCCGATTGAGCGAGATCGTACTTGTTCACGAAGTCGTCGGCCAGAGTGGACAGGTCGGCGACCTGCTGGGTCGTCAGGCCGATGTCCGGCGGGGTGCCCTGCCCGGTCCACAGGGTCACGTGGCTCTGCAGCCAGGGCACGAACTGGTCGAGGCGGCGGGGAACGCGAGTTGAGGTGGTCACGGCCGAAACTTCTGTTGGCCCGGGCCTTCTTATGAACGAAAGGCGGGCCGGTTGAACGTCGGCCCCTGCACCTGCGGAGGCCATCGGTGCCGGATGTCGGCGAGCCTGTAATCTGAATCCAGCGATGCACATCGAGTTCAGCAGATTCCGATCGTCCCGATTCGGTCTGTACGATTTGGGCAAGCCGAATCCTGCAATAGCGGCCTCGGAGGTGAGTTATTGGGGCAACCGGATTCTGGGCTGGATGGGTCCTCATTCCCGCGAAGCCTGGATACAGAGCTGATCTCGCATCCCCTGAGCTGTGACGAGGCACAGGGGTCTCCTGGGTTGAGCGCACCATCAACAGAAGGTGCTCTACTGCCAGTTCATCCCAGCAGGCGAATCCCACCTGGCTGGAGTGGATCGCGACAGATGTCGGTACTCCCTACTTGTTCGATATCTACGGGCACTCGCCACTGCCCTACACCCCCGAAAGCGGTGGAGTACTCCACCGAGCAGCGGTTGGCCATTCCACTATCAGATTGCTAGCCTGACAATCTGTCGAGCCGACGGTCGTGACCAGGAAGTGTTTGTTGTCGCAACCGATGGCGGAGATCGGCACGAGGTGCATCATACCAGATGTGAATTCGCCATATTGACTTTGATAATGGAGATGAGAGCATGGACTCACATGATATGCGCCGATTCGGTGTTTCACTCATTGCTTTGGTGATCCTGACCGCCTTGGTCGCACTGAACGCTTCATGTCGAACCCCAAGCATACCGATGCGACTGGACACTGCTCCCATCGGAGTGGATTCGGGCATGGCCGAACGGATGTCCGAATTGCAGGATCTGAGCGCGCAGATGAATCGGCGCAACATCTGGATCGAGGGGCCCGAGCAGGTCGTGCTCCCCCAGACACCCGGGCGCGACGAGGCGCCACGTTCTGAAGAGTACGAGTTCTACGTTTATGTTAACCTGAACGCGTTGCTGGCTGATGATGCGGCGATCGCACGAGATCACGTTGCGGCAGCCCAGGCGGAAGGCTCCCTCTCAGCATACGAAGCGTGGAAAAACAACCGCTTCCAGCTCGATGTGCTTGGCGTACCGGCTCGCATCGAACCGGTAACGTATGCGCAAGCTGCTGATGGATCCGACCCGGCCGGCAGCCGCAACGCCCTGCGCGTGGTCGTCCGCTCCCAGGACCTGAACCGACCCTTCACGATCGCGGCCTGGAACACTTCTCGCTACCGCACCGCCGAGGCACGACGAGCCGATCGCATCAAGGAATTGGTTGCGAGATATGACAATCCGGGTGCCCACGTTCCCGTTCTACTAACTGATCAACGCTTGTCTTCTCGGGAAGTAGAAGCTCTCGAGGCACAACACCAACAAGATACCGCCAAGAAGATACAAACCGTACTCGAGCAACCCAACCCCTGGGGCGCTATCCACGACGTGGACGTCCTCAATGGCGATCTCTTTACTCGGGTCGACATGCTCAGCAAGGACGAGGTACGAGACGCTTTCGGCAATAGCTTTGAGGAGGCGTTCTTCGTCGGCCGGGTTTACTTACGCAACCCGAGTACGGACAAGAAGCTCGTCGTCAACACCACATCGATCCGAGCCGATTGCCTTTTCTATAGATTCCCGAACGCCCGCGCGGCCCGGACGCGATATGCCATGGAGGGCATACCCAGGCTGACCCTGCTGAGGGCCCAGGCATACCTGGATGGTCTTTCACGCGCAACGGAAAACGACTACGACGACCAGGATCTGGCCGCGATCATCGAGTGGGCGATCGCACAGTCAGGGTATTCTGCTCGGTCAGACCTGCCGGAGCCCGGAAAGACCTCTCGGAGTGATCGCATTGACCCAGTTGATCAGGAGCGCCAAGACATCATCTGGGAATTATCCCGCAAGATCCGAGATGACATAGATGGGCTGTTCTATACGAACGATATTCCACCGCAATCTACCTTTGCCGAGTTGCTGAACGATTACTTTCGCGATACGCGATATGCCTCGCCACCAGATGTGAATCTCCTGTTTACGCCTGCCGATGTTATACTTCGGTTTAGGGCTGTTATTCAAGAGGCACAGCTTCTCAAGGACTCATGGTATTCCGGAACCTTCATCTCCGAGAGCCAGAAGCAAGATTACTTTGGAAATGACACACCCTTCGGTCGACTCGAGGGCGGTCGCATCGGCCCGACCGACAAGCCCATAGGCTATTCGGACAACATCATCGGCGAACTCACACTGCTGGAAACCGGCGTGCTGTTCCGTGACTATTACCGGCCGTTGACCTTCAACTCGGTACTGATCTCGCTTATCCGTAAGACCGAGACGTCACTCACCGCCCGCGTGATGGACACGCTTGAATCATTCGGTGTAGTAGCGGGCGCGCTCGTCGGTGTCGGTGCGCTGACCTCCGTGTTTACCGACGACATCTTCGTCAATAGTGTGGCGATTTCCACGGGCGTCGTGCTGCCCGAGGCGCGCAAGCTCTTGTTGGATGATCTGAATCAGTTCATCACCAACATGGGCACGCTCGGCCTCGATACGGTGGTCGAGATCGAGCCCCAGAGCGTGGTGGATGGCTACGTGTTCTTCCCCCGCGGGCCCATCTTTGGCTTTGGCGTCACCGACTTCGATTTGGCCAGCCCCAGCTTCATCGTCAACATCGACAACGCCAACGTCGCCGTCGACGCCCTACTGGTCGATAAGGGCGTCGAGATCACAGGCGGCCAGAAGACCCAGGCCCTGGCCGCCGCAAGCGGTCGGTTAGAAGCCAAGGAACGCGAGTACGATAAGCGGCTCCAGGAATCGGCCGCGAAGTTTCGCACGTTCCGCTTGGCCACGCTCGACGAGGAGGTCGACCGTGCCCTGGAGACCGATGGCACTGAGGCACCCGGCCCCGACGAGATCGAGGCGGCCAGGCGGGTGATCCGGTCGTACACCGCCACCTTCGGCGAGCAGGACCCCTCCGGAACGCTGGCGCGCATCCAGTCGCGCATCGACAAGCTCGATCGTGACGTCAAAGCCGCGAGCCCCGCTCGCCTGGAGGTCGGCTTCCGCAAGGATGGTGTCGTTGTTCCCCTCAAGACCGTGACGCTCGATGGCACCGGAGAATCACCAAATCGCGCCGTTGGCGCGTACGAGGTGCACCTACCACGGCGCATCGCTGGCGCCCAGGCCATGGTGGCTATTGAGCCCGTGGACAACAGTGGCGAACCGGTTCCCGGCGTGATGCTTCGAGTGACTCCCCTCCGCGGCGACAGTGCGGGCTGGCTGCGCGAGCCCGCACGAGCGTCACTCGTCCTTCCCTTCGCCAATGAGCGGCGCGATCGCGAGGGCACGAACCTGTGGTCCGAGCCATATCGGGTGGAAGTTGCGGTGACTCCTGCCCTCGTCCCAGTCCCAGTTGCGCCGATGTCATTCGTGCTGCGCCACATGATTGCCACGAGCGACTCTGGCCTTGCGGGTCAGTTTGAGCTACCTGCTATGGTGCCCGTGACACCGGAACGCTTCTTCGCTGAGGCGGAAGCCGTACGCGACGCGGCCACGACAGCCGCGACAGCCACACGGCCGAACCCCATCTCTAACGCCCAAGATGCGTTGGATGATAAGGAACATACTGATCTCGATTCATGGCAGTCCGTGGCCGGGGAGCTACAGCGTGTCGCGTTGTTGGTTCAGCCGTCGAAGCCAGATTCAGACCTAGCTGATTCGAAAGCGATAACCGACGCCGCGAAGGCATTGAGCATCGCGAAGGGAGCACACCTTACGGATATAGCGGCGCACCTGGGAACTCTACAAGCTGGCAAAGCAGCACTCAAACCACTCAAGACCGCGGCGGACGAGATGGAAGCCGCCGCAACACAACGATTATCGGATAGCGATGCTGGCATTGTGGTTGAGATCAAGGACGATACCATGTCGGCCCAGATTGGATCGACCAGTGCGCGTCAGCTGCTTGCGTTGCGCGACGCCCTCGATGCTGCCATCCAGATGGCCGATTCATGGGACGACGACGTCTCGACGTACATGAGACAAGAACAAGCAAAACTGTACTTGGAAGAGCACACTCCGTTTACCGTTTCCCTTGAGCAATCGGGAGATGACCGTGCCCCAATCCGAATCACGCCGCACGAATGGACACTGATTGAAGTCGTTGCGGTGTTGCGCGGGCTGGAAGAACCGGCGCCACTCCGCAAGAGAGACCATGCTTGGATCCTCGACGGAGACCTCCTGGGTGAGATTCTGCCATCGGGTGAAGGCTCATTCACGATCGTCATGTCGGGCCCGAAGGGTGTCCTGGGAGAACCGTTCGAGTACACACGGGTGATCGACATCGCTCCGCAACCATCACCAAGTCATGACCCCGAACCGACGGATCCTGATCCCACGCCCGAAGGTCCGATTGCACCGAGTCCCGGCACCCCAGAGCCATCGGTGGCACCCGACGACCCCGTCGAATAGGACCGAGCTTCCGAAGACCCGCCGCCCCGCACTACCTCGCCAAGATCGCCCACGCCCGATACAAAAACCGCCCTGGCGGCCCGTCGGGCCGCATTGTGGATAAAACGGAGCCTCCGGAGGGGTCTCCGGAGGGTTCGGAGAGCTCTCCAAAAGGTCCGGAGCAGGCTCCGCGGAGCCCGGGACCTGCTCCGGAGAGTCCCGAGCTGCCACCGCAGAGTCTGGGGCAGGCCCCGCGGGGCCCGGAGCTGGCTCCGGGGAGTCTGGAGCGTCCTCGGCGGATTCCTGAGGCAGCGCTCGGGGGCAACGTTCAGAAGCAAAGCCGGAAGCAGCGAGGAGGTGAACCGCCTGGTGCCACCCCCGGCCACCACCCCCATCACCACAACCACGATGGAATCGCCGCCCACAAGATGCCCCAACTCGGAGTGACCCGATACTCCCCCACGGAGTGGGCCCATTACCCCGCCACGGAGTGGCCCGCGGAGTGGACGGACCACGCCGCCAGCACGCCGGCGACCAGCTCGGCGTCGTTCTTGCTGGTCAGCAGGTGGTCGGCCTGGTCGAGGCTGATAAAGCTCTTGGGGTG